>Ga0209482_1000007_pt1 | contig 250029 bp, 214 predicted proteins | sample CoawatmetaG10DNA_FD_187512 | JGI IMG/M metagenome (GOLD analysis project Ga0209482, IMG submission 187512) | Marine microbial communities from the West Antarctic Peninsula - Coastal water metaG104-DNA (SPAdes) (version 2) | ecosystem: Environmental > Aquatic > Marine > Coastal ...
GGGAGGAAGAACCGCCCGCCCCACCCTCACGCCGGGTCGGTCGCCACGCTATCGGTCTGCCGCGCGCGCCACGCCTGCAAGCGCTCGCTCAAACCTGCGTCGGACAGCGCCAGGATCGCCGCCGCCAGCAGCGCCGCATTCTTGGCCCCGGCTTTGCCGATCGCGAGCGTCCCCACCGGAATCCCGGCCGGCATCTGGACGATCGAATAGAGGCTGTCGACGCCCTTCAGCGTCTTGCTTTCCACCGGCACGCCCAGCACCGGCACATGCGTCAGCGCCGCCGCCATGCCCGGCAAATGCGCCGCGCCACCCGCGCCCGCGATAATCACCTGGATGCCGCGCGCCGCCGCACCCCCGGCATAGTCATACAGACGCTGCGGCGTGCGGTGCGCCGACACCACCTTGCTTTCATGCGCCACCCCCAATTCGGCGAGCAGTTCGGCGGCATGGTGCATCGTCTCCCAATCGGAGGTGCTTCCCATGATGATGCCGACGACAGGGCGCGCGGCGGAGGTTTCGGGCGTGGCCATGCCGTCGGGACTAGCGGCCCGCGCTGGGCAGGGCAACTCTCGCAAACGGTTCGTCGTGGAACTTGTGCGTCTCGGCGGGGGTTGGGGGTCCACTAGAACAGATCCCAAGGAGAACCGCCATGCACCGCAAGACCCAAGCGTCGATCGCCGCCCTCGCCGCCATGCTCGCTTTCGCCACCCCCGCGTTCGCCGAAGGCAAGCATGAGCGCGCCGAAGCCGCCATCGCCGAAGCCCGCGCCAAGATCGATGCCTCGGCCAAGGTCGGCGCCACTGCGGAGACCCCGCGCCTCCAGGCCGAAGCGCAGGCCGCCTTGCGCACCGCGCAGGAAGATCTCGCCAGCGGCCACAAGGAAGAGGCGATCGCCGCCGCGCATCACGCCAGCCAGCTCGCCGACACCGCGCTGGGTGAAGCGCAGCGCGCCCGCACCCAGAATGCGCGCGCCGTGACCGAAACTGCGCGCGATGCCGCCGCCGATGCGCAAGCGCAGGCCGCTGCCGCCAATGCCCGCGCCAACGCTGCCGAACAGGCCGCCGCCTCGGCATCGGCCGATGCCGCCGCCGCGCGCGCCACGCCCGTGATCATCGCCGCCCCGGCAGCGCCTGCGCCGACGATGACGGTCACCACCGAAACCACCAAGACGGCAACCCCGGCCCCGGCTGCGCCCGTGACGCACAAGGTGGTGCGCAAGACCGTGCGCCACACCGCCAAACGCCCGGCGCCGCGCGCGACCGAGAAGACCACCACCACCGTCACCACCGGCCAGTAAGCTGGGGGCGGCCCGCCGCTACCGCTCGTTCAGATAGTAACGATCGGTGGCGGCGAGGCTGTCGTCGAGCTCATAAACGATCGGCTGCCCGGTCGGGATTTCCAGCGTGGTGATCTCGTCATCGGGAATGCCCGACAGATGCTTCACCAGCGCGCGCAGCGAATTGCCATGCGCCGAAATCAGCACGCGCTGCCCGGCGCGCAAGGCCGGCGCGATCCGCCCCTCCCAATACGGCAGCACGCGCGCGATCGTGTCCTTCAGGCTTTCGGTCGCGGGCACGGCGATCCCGGCATAGCGGCGGTCCTGCGACAGGTCATAGGCGCTGCCCGGCGCCATGGGCGGCGGCGGCACGTCGAAGCTGCGGCGCCAGATATGCACTTGCGCATCGCCATATTCGGCGGCGGTCTCGGCCTTGTTGAGGCCCGTCAGCCCACCATAATGGCGCTCGTTCAGCCGCCAGTCCTTCTCCACCGGCAGCCACAGCCGCTGCATTTCCTCCAGCGCCAGGTTGAGCGTCTTGATCGCGCGCGTCTGCAGCGAGGTGAAGCAGAGGTCGAAATCCAGCCCCTTCTCCGCCATCAACCGCCCTGCCGCGCGCGCTTCCTCGGCGCCTTTGGCGGTCACGTCGACATCCCACCAGCCGGTGAAGCGGTTTTCGAGGTTCCAGTCGGACTGGCCGTGGCGGATCAGGACGAGGCTAGGCATAAGGCGCGGTCTCCTTCCCCGGCATCAGGCCGGGCGCAACGCCCCGCCGGGTATCCCCTCGCGGCGGCGCGATCAACAGCCGGGTTTGATGTCCCCGCGCAGAAGGGCGTTGAAGGTTTGCGCGCGACTTTCTACGCGCACCCGATTGAGGCCTTCCATCGCCGCGCGCTCGGCCACCGCGCCCGCACGTTGGATAAAGGCAGATCGCCGGGATTGTGACTCGCCATGAATTATCGCCATTCCTTCCATGCCGGCAACAGCGCCGATGTCGTGAAGCACAGCCTGCTGATCGCGCTGGTGCGGGCCTTGCAGCAAAAACCGGGCGCGCTGACGCTGATCGACACCCATGCCGGCTGCGGTCTGTACGACCTTGGCGGCGCGGATGCCGGGCGCACCGGCGAAGCCCTACAGGGCGTGCTGCGCGCCTTTGCCGACGCGAACCCCGTGCTCGACGACTATCGCGCCGCCGTGCAGGCGGTGAATGTCGGGGCCGAGCCGCATTTCTACCCCGGCTCGCCCCGGATTCTGGCGCAGCTTCTGCGCCCGCAGGATTTCTTGATCCTGAACGAAAAGCATCCCGAGGATGCCTATACCCTGCGCGGCGTGATGCGCGGCACCTCGGCTGCGGTGCATGAGCGCGACGCCTACGAACTGTGGCTGGCGCTGCTGCCACCGCGCACCGCGCGCGGCGTGGTGCTCGTCGATCCGCCGTTCGAACAGACCGATGAACGCGACCGCATCACCGCCACCCTCGCCGCTGCACACCGCAAATGGGCGCATGGCGTGACGGTGATCTGGTATCCGCTGAAAGACCGCGCCACGCATGGGCAGTGGCGGGAGCAGGTCCGCAAGCTCGGCATCCCGAAACTGCTGCGGGTGGAGCATTGGCTGTACGATAGCGATCAGCCCGGCATCTATAACGGCGCGGGCCTGTATATCGTCAATCCGCCCTACGCCTTCACGCAAGCGCTGCCGCCGCTGCTGGAAGCCCTGCGCGCCGCGCTGGCGCCCGAGGGGCATAAAGGCGAGATCATCACCGATTGGTTGGGCGGGTAAAAGAAACGCACATCGGCGCTGACGCGGTGTTCGGTTCTTGACCGCTGCGCCTCCGCCTCCCTGCGCTTCCCCGGCGAAGGCCGGGGCCCAGTCGCGCGGTCGATGATCGTCCCATGTGTTGAGGTTGCTGATCACGATTTCTCTTATCGATACTGATATCAGCCTTGGCGTTGCATGAACTCAGCGAAGAGAGGGACACTGAAATCAAGGTATCCATAATCCGTGCTGTAGATCATGCCCTTGGTGATGATGCTGGATCGCGCGGGCCCCAAAGATTTTTGGGTTCGTTTCATCTTATGTGCAATGTCTGCCATTGCATAGGGGCCGTCCCCTAGTTCAGCCATTGCCTTTACGAATTGAACCTCTGACTTTGTTAGGCGATCGATTCGTACCTTGAAGAATCCATCGTCTAGTATTGCCAACGTTTCTGTATAGGATTGTTCTGCATCGGCCAAGGTAATTTGTGGCTCTGTCGCATTGTTCCAAACAACTGAGGCCCATTCCTGTAAAAAGAAGGGGTAACCCTTTGTACGATTGACAATAAGACGGAGGGCGTCCTCCGCAATGAGGGCATCCTCTTCTATAATTGGTTTTTCGATCGCTTGGCTGGCTGATGCCGGATCTAAAGGACCCACTGGTGGGTATTGAAATAGACGTTCGGAGTACGACTTCGCTTCTCCTGCCAAGCGGGCGATTTGTGGAAGGCCCGCGCCAACCAGAATCACCGGCAGGCCCTCCTGGGACATTCGGTGCAATGAGACAATTAAAGCTGATAGATCGGCTTCGGACAGGTATTGTACTTCGTCAATCAGAAGAACCCAACCACGCCCGGCGGCTTGGGCTGCTTTCCCGATTAAAGTAAATAGGTCCGGCAAATCATACTGTAGATCGCCTGTGTCAGCCAGCCCGGGCTCCGGTTCGATGCCCATCTCCACGCCAGCTATCTCAATTTTAAAAATTGCTGCGAAATTTCGAAGCGCTTTTAGGCCACGTGTTGCGATCTGCCTCGCGGTTTCCACGCCGGAAAGCGATCTCATGACCTTCTTCATTTCAGGGTAGATGAGCCGAGCGAGGCTTTCGTCTTCCGGAGATTCGACCCGCGAAACCAGCAGTCCGTCTTGCTCGGCATTGCGACCAATTTCGTTGAGAAGGACAGTTTTCCCGACCCCACGCAACCCCAGCAACATTATTGACCGCGCACTTCGTCCCTTAATCGCCCTCCCGCACGATATTTTCGCTAACTCGAGGATGGCGTCTCGGCCTGCAAGTTCCGGCGGTCGGCTACCGGCTCCAGGTGCAAACGGGTTGCGGTACGGGTCCATTCCACCTCGCAGGGATTTTCCATATCTAACAAAATCTAGGGCAGTCTAGGGAATTTTGCTAGTTTTTGTTAGAAATAGATAGTCGGGTGATCTGAGTCTCCAAACGAGGGCGCAATATAATCTAGCGCGTCCGGCTGTGCGGACGCCACTGACTCGCAGCCAAGGAGGAGTTTACCGCCTAAGGGAACCCTGCTGGAGAAACTCAACAACCGCCAAGCCAGCCCCCCTCAAATCCCCTCGATCATCCCCGCCAACACCTCCAGACACGCATGCGCCAGCGTCTTCGATCGCGCGCCCGACCAGCCGAATTCGGCATCGGCATTGGCGTCATGGTCCTTGAACGGCATTTCCAGAGTCATTGACAGCGCGCCAAAGCGCTCGGCCAGTTGGTTGGTCGACATGGACAGGTTGGCGCGGCCGGGGGCTGCCTTTTCGTACCCCCGCTCGGTCTGGAAATCGGGCGTGTGCGCCGCCAGCCGCTGGCCGAAATCATAGAATTTCGCGCCCAGCGCATCACTCCAGGAGGGGATGCCCTCAAAGCCTGCCAGGAAATTGGCGGGGATCGCTTCGTCGCCATGCACGTCCATCGCAAAGGCGACGCCGGTTTCGTCCATTGCGCTGCGCACACACAGCACTTCGGGGCTGCGCGCCGGCGTCGGCGTGTCCCATTCGCGGTTGAGGTTCACGCCTGCCGCATTGGTGCGCAAATGGCCGCGAAAGCTGCCATCGGGGTTCATATTGGGCACGCAGTGGAAGGTCGCCTGTTCGCGCAGTGCTTGCGCAGTCGCATTGGCCGGGTCGGTCAGCCATTCCAGCGCGCCTTCCATCCACCATTCGGCCATGCTCTCGCCGGGATGCTGGCGGGCATAGAGCCATACATGCTTGGGGCCGGTGCCAAGCTCGAGGCAATCGATCGCGCGCCCGTCGAGCGACTGGCCCAGCTCGCGGTGGGTGACGCCCGGCTGGAGCGCGATCCGCGCGACCAGGGCGTCATGCTGCTCCAGCGTGTACGGCTGAAAGTAGGCGAACCACACCAGCTCGCTCGTCCCCGTCCATTCGAATTCCAGCACGCCGTCGACATAGCGCGTCGGGATCATCCGCCACTGCTGCCGGTCGGTGCTGGCGCGCACCTTGTAGCCCGGCCAGCCGAACGGATAGGCCGATTCGCTGGCATTCAGGATGCGCAAGGTCAGCGTCCGCCCCTTGGCTCCGGCCACGCGGAAGTGGAACCATTGGAAGAAGTCGGACAGGTGATCCCGCGCGATGGTGAGGTTCACCTGGTCGCCGTCAATGCCGGCGACCAGGATGTTTCCGCTGTCAAAGGCGGCGTTGACGGTGATGCTCATTTCACCGTGATAGTGCGCCCGGATTCGCCGGGGAAGCCCAGGAACAGCGCGCGCGCCAATTTCGTGGCCGCCGGGCCGGTCTGCGCATCGGGTGCGGCACCGTCGGCGGTCGTCTGGGCATGGCCTTCCCAGATCACCGTGCCATCGCTGCGGCGGCGGATCTGCACGGCAAGGTCGGTCAGCACGATCGTGCGATAGCGCGGCTTGCCGATCGGGAACGAGATCGCCCCGCCCAGCCCGACGCCACCGCCATAGCCTCCACCGCCACCGCCCAGGCCGACGCTGACACCGCTGCGGCTGCCACCCGGCGACGGGGCGGGGCGGTTGGTGCGCGTGAAGCTGACGACCGCAGCATATTGCGGCGCGGCCCCGGTCGCGGGCACGGTGAAGCCGTGGGTCAGCGCCTCGGTTTCGACGGCTGCGGCATAGGTTTTATATTCCAGGCTGTCCTGATCGCGACCGGGCATCGCCTCGACCGTTAATGTGCCGGTTTCGAGCGGCGCGCCGAGGTGGAAGCGCGTCACTTCGACGGGCCCGCTCTTGCCGGTCGTCGTGCAGCCTGCCAGCGCGCCCGCTCCGACGACCATCATCGCCAATGCCAAACCCATAGTCCGCTTCATGCCAGTTTTCCTCGTACGCGCTTGTTGCAGGGGTGTAACGCTTCGACCCGGCCCCCGTGTTCCGTTGTATCGATGTTCCGGCGGGGTGTCCCGCATATGTCTGGCGCGCTCAATACTTGACTTGGGGGCATCCCGACCATATGCGCAGCCGCTCTTTTCCACATTCCAGAATTTGCAAAGCGAATCGATCATGAAGATCCGCAATTCCCTGAAGTCGCTCAAGGGCCGTCACCGCGATAACCGCGTGATTCGTCGTCGTGGGCGGACCTACGTCATCAACAAGACCAACCGTCGCTTCAAGGCACGCCAGGGCTGATCGCCCGCCATGGGTAGCACGAAGGCCGTCATTTTCGATGTCGGCAATGTGCTGTTCCACTGGGATCGCCACGCGATCTATGAGCGCCTGATCGAGGATGATCAGGCGCTTCGTGCATTCGTGGACGATGTTGTCTCGCTCGACTGGCATGCCCAGCACGATCTCGGCGTTTCCTTCGCCGAGACGTCGGCAGAGCTGCGCGCGCGTTTCCCGCAGCATGCCGCGCTGATCGATCTCTACGGTCCGCGCTTCAACGATTCGCTGCAACGCGAAGTGCCCGGCGTCGTCGCGATTCTCGAATCGCTCGATGCTGCGGGCGTACCGCTGTTCGCGATCACCAATTTCCACGATGATTTCTTCGCCGCCTTCCGCGCGACCCGGCCCGACGTGTTCGGCCGCTTCCGCGACATCGTCGTGTCGGGCGAGGAAAAGCTGATCAAGCCCGATCCGGCCATCTACACGCTCGCGCTCGATCGCTTCGGCGTTGCGGCAGCGGATGCGGTGTTCATCGATGACAGCGCCGCCAATATCGACGCGGCCAATGCGCTCGGCATCACCGCTTTGCTGTTCACCGATGCCGCGACCTTGCGCGGCGATCTGGCAGGGCTCGGCCTGCCGGTCTGATCCGTGCCCCCCGCGTGGACAAAACGCGGCGAAAACGGATCAAAACCGGCGAATTTTGGTCAAAACTCAGCGATAATCTTTCAATTCGTCGCCCAAAATGCGCACAACGTGCAGCACATTGGTCGATCCGGGCGTCTTGAACGGTACGCCGGCGATGATGATGACGCGGTCGCCCGCCACCGCCAGCCCGTGCCGCAGCGCCATCCGCTTGGCCTTGGCGACCATCGCCTCGAACGAATCGACATCCTTGGTGTGGACCGCATAGGCGCCCCACAACAGCCCCGCACGCCGCGCCGTCTCGATGCTGGGGGTCAGCACCATCAGCGGCACGCCGGGCCGCTCACGCGCCACGCGCCGCGCGGTCGAGCCCGATGCGGTGAAGCAGATAATCGCTGACGCCCCAACGGTTTGCGCGATATTCTTGGCTGATTCGGCAAGGGCGTCGGCGGTGGTCGGGTCGGAGCGGATGACGGTGAAATGGATGCGCTCGCCATGCGTGGGGTCGCGTTCCACCGCCTCGCCGATAGCGTTCATCATCGCGACCGATTCGGTCGGCCACGCGCCCGCAGCACTCTCCGCCGACAGCATGATCGCGTCGGCCCCGTCGTAAATCGCGGTCGCGACGTCGGAAACTTCGGCGCGGGTGGGGGAGGGCGAGGTGATCATCGATTCGAGCATCTGCGTCGCCACCACCACCGGGCGGCCCAGACGGCGCGAAACCTCGATGATGCGCTTCTGCAAAGGCGGCACGCTTTCGGGCGGCAGTTCGACGCCCAGATCGCCGCGCGCGACCATAACCCCGTCACATGCCTCGACAATTTCCTCGAGCCGGTCGATCGCCGAGGGCTTTTCGATCTTGGCGAGAAGGGCTGTCTTGCCGCCGATCAGCTTGCGCGCCTCGGCCAGATCCTCGGGCCGCTGGACGAAGCTCAAGGCGATCCAGTCGACCCCCTGGTCGACCGCAAAGGCCAGGTCGCTGCGGTCCTTGTCGGTCAGCGCCGCCATTGGCAGCACCACGTCGGGCACGTTCAGCCCCTTGCTGTTGGACAGCGCGCCGCCGACGACCACTTCGGTGACGATCGTGTCGGCGGTGTGGCTGGTCACGCGCAGCACCAATTTGCCGTCGTCGAGCAGCAGCCGCGCGCCCGGTTCGATCGCCACGAAAATCTCGTTATGCGGCAGCTCGACGCGCGTCGCATCGCCCGGCGTGGGGTCGCGATCGAGCGTGAAGGTCTGGCCTTTTTCGAGGGTTACGCGCCCGCCCTCGAACTTGCCGACGCGCAGCTTGGGTCCTTGCAGATCGGCCAGGATGGTCGAGGGACGACCATATTTCTGTTCCAGCGCGCGGATCGCCTGGATCACCGCGACCTTCGATTGCTGGTCGCCATGGCTCATATTGACGCGAAACGCATCGGCACCCGCTTCAAACAGCGCGGCGATCATTTCGGGGGTGTTGCTTGCGGGACCGAGCGTCGCGAGGATGCGGACCTTGCGCGAACGCGGGGCTATTGCCTGTGTCATGAAATACTTCTCGCCCTGGGGATGGCTTGTGCGCGTGATGCTCTAACCCCTATTTCCGCCCGATCAACCGTGGAGCGACGATAATGGCCGATTTGGAGACTCTTGATGATGCCGTGGCGGCGGCGGCGTTCCGGCGGCTGGTGCGGCATCTGCGCCACCGCGAGGATGCGCAAAACATTGATTTGATGGGGCTTGCCGGCTTCTGCCGCAATTGCCTGTCGGACTGGGTGGAGGAAGCCGACGGCACCATCGCCAAGGACACCGCGCGCGAGATCATTTACGGCATGCCCTATGCGCAGTGGAAAGCCGCGCATCACAGCGAGGCCACACCCGAGCAACTCGAGCGGATGCGCCAAAGCGTCGCGAAGAATGCGTGACGCCGCGCGCGCGCTGTCCTAAAGCGCGCCCCTTTCAGTGATTCACATTCAGGGAACAACGCCGTGAGCGACATCATCGCCGCCGACCAACTCCGCCTGCTGATCGAGCGCATCGAGCGCCTCGAAGAGGAAAAGAAGGGCATCGCCGACGACATTAAGGACGTGTACGGCGAAGCGAAATCGACCGGCTTCGACGTCAAGACGATCCGCACCATCGTCCGCCTGCGCAAGATGGAAAAGCATCACCGCGACGAGGCCGAGGCGCTGCTGGAGACGTACAAGCAGGCGCTCGGGCTCGACTGACGCACCACCAACATTGAGCGGGGACCACAAACGCCTTAAGGGGTCCCCGCAAAGTACCACTTTGCGGGGTAAGCATGGCAGGCCATTCCAAATATAAGAACATCATGTACCGCAAGGGCGCGCAGGATAAGAAGCGCTCGGGCATGTTTTCCAAGCTCAGCCGCGAAATCACCGTGGCCGCCAAGATGGGCTTGCCCGATCCGGACATGAACCCGCGCCTGCGCATGGCGATCAACGCCGCCAAGGCGCAGTCGATGCCCAAGGACAATATCCAGCGCGCGATCGACAAGGCGTCGAAGGGCGATACCGAGAATTACGAGGAAATCCGCTACGAAGGCTTCGGCCCCGGCGGCGTTTCGCTGATCATCGAGGCATTGACCGACAATCGCAACCGTACCGCGACCAATGTGCGCACCGGCATGGCCAAGAATGGTGGTAATCTCGGCGCATCGGGCTCGGTCAGCCATGCGTTCGACCGGATGGGCCTGATCTCCTATCCGGCGTCCGTGGGCGATGCCGAAAAGGTGTTCGAAGCGGCGCTTGAGGCCGGTGCCGAGGATGTGCAGTCGAGCGAGGAGGGCCATGAGATCTGGACCTCGAACGAATCGCTGCACGAAGTCGTGACGGCGCTCACCCCGGTGCTGGGCGAACCCGAAGGCGCCAAGCTCGCCTGGCGGCCGCAGACGATGGTCGAAGTCAGCGAGGAAGACGCGGTAACTTTGTTCAAGCTGATCGACGTGCTCGACGACGATGACGACGTGCAGACCGTGTGGGGCAATTACGAAGTGTCCGACGCGATCCTTGAGAAGCTCGGCTGACCGTCTTTCCCCTCCCGCTTGCGGGAGGGGCTAGGGGAGGGCATGGCTTCCCCGTGTTGCAATGGTCCCTCCTCTCGCCGAGCCTGTGCTCACGCGAAGCCGCAAAGCCGCGAAGCGGGATCCGGTTCGCGCGGAGCCGCGGAGGCGCGGAGACGGTGCAACCAGCATCGACCGATAACTCTCTCCCGTCATGCCGGGCTCGTCCCGGCATCCACCGCGCCGCTTACCCTGTGGCCGATAGTCTCGGCCATCCGTGGACCCCGGGACAAGCCCGGGGTGACGGAGCGCCCGTCGCAAGCGCCCCGTCTCCCCTTACTTCTCCGCGTCCTCGCGTCTCCGCGCGAACACCCTTCTTTGCGCCTTCGCGGCTTCGCGTGGAGTCTTCCCAAATGCTGACCCTGAACAGTCGCCCGATCTGTTCACGCGAAGGCGCGAAGACGCGAAGTGAAAACAGGTTCGCGCCGAGGCGCGGAGGCGCGGAGATGGTGCAACCAGCATCCACAGACAGTCCCCTCCCGTCATGCCGGGCTCGTCCCGGCATCCACCGCGCCACCTATCCTGCGGCCGATAGTCTCGGCGATCGGTGGACCCCGGGACAAGCCCGGGGTGACGGCGCGCGCGTAGCACGCGCACTTTCGCCTCTTTCTTCTCCGCGCCTCCGCGTCTCCGCGCGAACCAAACCTTGCTTCGCGGCTTCGCGCCTTCGCGTAGACCTAACACCATGCTGATCCTCGGCCTCGACCCCGGTCTCGGCATCACCGGCTGGGGCCTGATCCGCGCCGAGGGCAACCGGCTCAGCCATGTCGCCAATGGCAAGCTCAAGACCGACACCGCCGCCCCGCTCCCGCGCCGCCTCGCGCATCTCGACGCGATGTTGAGCGCGCTGCTGATCGATCACGCGCCCGACGCGTGCGCGGTCGAGGAAGTGTTCGTCAACGCCAACCCGCAATCGACGCTGAAGCTGGGGCAAGCGCGTGGCGTGGTGCTGTGCGCGGGCGCGCGCGCCGGGCTCGATGTCGGCGAATATGCCACCCGGCTCATCAAGAAGGCGGTGGTCGGCGTCGGCGGCGCGGAAAAGGTGCAAGTCCATGCGATGGTCAGCCGCTTGCTGCCGGGCGTAAAGATCGACGGCCCCGATGCGGCGGACGCGCTGGCGGTGGCGATCTGCCACGCGCACCATCTGGCAAGCGCACGGCGCATGCCCTGATTTTGCTTTCCTCGGGCGACGCGTTCCTGTTACGTACCGGCCATGATCGCCCATCTCAAAGGCCGCCTCGACGCGACGGGACTCGACCATGCCGTGGTCGATGTTGGCGGCGTCGGCTATCTCGTCGGCTGCTCGTCGCGCACGCTCGCCGCGATCGGCCCGGTCGGCGAGGCGGTGATGCTCCACACCGAAATGCTGGTCGCCGAGGACTTTATCCGCCTGGTCGGCTTCGCAACGGCTTCGGAGCGCGACTGGTTCCGCTTGCTCACCGGCGTGCAGGGGGTGGGCGCACGCGTCGCGCTGGCGATCCTGTCGGCGCTCGACCCCGCCGACCTGTCGCGCGCAATCGCTGCGCAGGACAAGGCGATGGTCGCCCGCGCCAATGGCGTGGGGCCAAAGCTCGCCGAACGCATCGTGCGCGAATTGAAGGACAAGATCGGCGGCGTCGCCATCGGCAGCGCGGGCGTGACGGTGGCCCCGGTCGGCGCGGGCGCGGATGCGGTGTCGGCGCTGCTCAACCTCGGCTTCCGCCCCGCCGAAGCCAGCGGCGCCGTCGCTGCGGCGGAGGAGGAACTGGGCGGCGGCGCCACGCTCGACGCGCTGGTGCGGCTGGCCCTGCGCAAGGCGGCGAAGTGACCAGCCGCCGGTTCGGGCGCTACACGATCGCCGTCGGCAAGGCCTTGCCCGCAAAGTGTGCATCGAGATTGGCCAGCACCAGCGCCTCCATCGCGGCGCGGCCCTCGATCGTGGCGCTGCCCTGATGCGGGGCGAGCACGACCTGCGGCATCGCTTTCAGGGCGTCCGGCACATGCGGTTCGTCGGCGAACACGTCGAGGCCTGCGCCCGCGATCACGCCCTGCTCCAGCGCGGCGATCAGCGCGGCTTCGTCCACCAGACTGCCGCGCGCGATATTGATCAAAACGCCACCGCGCCCCAGCCGCTCAAGCACCCCCGCAGCGACAATGCTCTGCGTCGCGGCCCCGCCCGGCGCGGCGAGGATCAGCACGTCGCTCGCCTCGCCCAGCGCGGCGATGTCGGGCACGAAGCGCCACGGCAGCTCCGGCTTGGCGTGGCGCGCGGTATAAAGGATTTCGCCCCCGAACGGCGCGGCCCGCCGCGCGATCGCCTGGCCGATCTTGCCCAGCCCGAAGATGCCGATCGTGCGCCCGCTTGCGCGCCGGCCGAGCGGCACGCCCCAGCCGCCGCCACGCACCACCGCATCGTTGGCGGCCACCCGCCGCTCGACCGCCAGCCACAAGGCGATGGCGAGATCGGCGACATCCTCGGTCAGCACGTCGGGCGTAATGGTCACGCGCACGCCGTGCGCCTTGGCTGCCGCCAGATCGATGCGATCATGCCCGACACCATGGATCGCGACGATTTCCAGCGCGGGCAACGTGGCGATCATGGCAGCGTCGAGCCGCGTCATCCCGCCACCGACGATCGCGCGCGTCGTAACCGGCGGCGCATCGCGGTGCAGCGTGAAGCGCGCCTCCAGCGCGGCGATCAGGCTGGGTGCCAGCGGCGAGGCGACGAACAGATCGGGCAGGGCAGTCATGCCGCTCCCTTAGCCGCTGTGCCTTGCCGCGCCCAGCCACCGCGCGCTATCGCCCTATCATGACCGACGACCGCCTCCTCACCCCCGCCCGCACGGCCGAGGACGTCGACGCCGCGCTGCGCCCCAAGTCGCTCGATGATTTCGTGGGACAAAAGGCGGCGCGCGAGAATCTGCGGATCTTCATCAGCGCGGCGCGTGCGCGCGGCGATGCGCTCGATCATGTGCTGTTCTTCGGGCCCCCAGGCCTTGGCAAGACCACGCTGGCGCAGATCGTCGCGCGCGAAATGGGCGTTGGCTTCCGCGCCACCTCGGGCCCGGTGATCGCCAAATCCGGGGATCTCGCCGCCTTGCTCACCAATCTCGAAGATGGCGACGTGCTGTTCATCGACGAGATCCACCGTCTGCAACCGGCGGTCGAGGAAGTGCTTTATCCCGCAATGGAAGATCGCGCGCTCGATCTGATGATCGGCGAGGGGCCAAGCGCGCGCTCGGTGCGGATCGATTTGCCGCGCTTCACGCTGATCGGCGCGACCACACGGCAGGGGTTGCTCACGACCCCCTTGCGCGATCGCTTCGGCATTCCGGTGCGGCTGTCTTTCTATACGGTCGAGGAATTGACCAGCGTTGTCACGCGCGCGGCGGGACTGCTCGGCCTTGCCATTTCGCCCGATGGCGCGACCGAGGTGGCGCGGCGTTCGCGCGGCACGCCGCGCATCGCCGGGCGGTTGCTGCGGCGGGTGCGCGATTTCGCCCATGCCGCCGGGCAGACCCAAGTCGATGCGCGCGCCGCCGATGCCGCGCTCAACCGGCTGGAAGTGGATCGGCTCGGGCTCGACGCGATGGACCGGCGCTATCTGATGATGATCGCCGACATTTACCGCGGCGGCCCGGTCGGCGTGGAGACGCTCGCGGCGGGCCTCAGCGAGCCGCGCGACACGGTCGAGGAAGTGATCGAGCCCTATCTCATCCAACTCGGGCTGATCGCGCGCACCGCGCGCGGGCGCTGCCTCAATGCAGGCGGGTGGAAGCATCTCGGCCTCACCCCGCCGGAAGGCGCGCAGGAAAGCCTGTTCGACGTTTAAAACTCCCCTCCCACTTGTGGGAGGGGCTGGGGGAGGGCAGCGTGAACGGGGAAACGGCACGTACACAAGGCCCCTCCCCTAACCCCTCCCGCGCGCGGGAGGGGAATAAGAAAGCGCCCCCCACACAAATCTTGTGCGTCGCACGATAGCCAAGCCCTGCACCAATCTGTTAGCCGGGTACCATGCCAAGCGCCGCCGCCTCCGCCCGCGAAATTCTCCGTCGTCTGCACGACGTGATGGCGTCGCGCACGCCCGCGCAGGCCAAGCTCAATGCAGTGGTCAACATCGTCGGTGAGGCGATGGTGAGCGAGGTCTGCTCGATCTACCTACTGCGCGAGGGCGTGCTCGAACTCTATGCCACGCGCGGGCTGGCGCAGGAGGCGGTGCATGTCACCAAGCTGGCGCTGGGCGAAGGGTTGGTCGGCACGATCGCGCAGACGGTCGAGATGCTCAATCTCGACGAAGCGGCGAGCCATCCCGACTTCGTCCACAATCCCGAAACCGGCGAGGAACGCTTTCGCAGCTTTGCCGGCGTGCCGATCATCCGGCGTGAACGCGCGGTCGGCGTGCTGTCGGTCCAGCATGTCGACCCGCGCAAATATGACGAGGTCGAGATCGAAGCGTTGCAGACCGTGGCGATGGTGCTGAGCGAACTCATCGCCAATGCCGAACTGGTCGATGCGAGCGGTGCCGCGACGATGCGCCCGCAATCGACCGCGCCGATGCGCATTTCCGGGCTGAAACTCGTCGACGGCATGGCGAGCGGCTATGCCGTGTTCCATCAGCCGCGCGTCCATGTCGAACATATCGTCGCCGAGGATACCGAGGCCGAGCGCCACCGCGTCTATGCCGCGTTCGACAAGATGCGCGAGCAGATCGAGCGGATCGCCGCGCAAGCCGAATTCGGCGTCGGCGGCGAGCATGAGGAAGTGCTCGAGACCTATAAGATGTTCGCCTATGACGAAGGCTGGGCGCGGCGCATCAACGAAGCGATCGATTCCGGGCTGACCGCGGAAGCCGCGATCGAGCGTGTGCAGCAGCGCACGCGGATGCGGATGCGCCAGATCGACGATCCCTTGCTCGCCGACCGGATGCACGATCTTGAAGATCTGTCGAACCGGCTGTTGCGGATCGTGTCGGGGCAAATGGGCACCGCCGCGCAAATGGGCTTGCGGCAGGATACGATTCTGATCGCGCGCAATCTGGGGCCGGCCGAACTGCTCGAATATGACCGGCGGCGCTTGAAGGGCGTGCTGCTCGAAGAAGGGTCACTCACCGCGCACGTGACGATTGTCGCCCGCGCGATGGGCGTGCCGGTGCTCGGCCGCGTGCGCGACGTGCGGCGGCTGATCGGCGAGGGCGATCTGCTGCTGCTCGATGTGACTGCGGGCAATGTGTTCGCGCGCCCCTCGGCGGCGATGGAGGAAGCGTTCGAGACCGCGCTCGAACTGCGCCAGAAACGCCGTGCGGTGTTCGCCGCGCTCAAGACCGAGGCACCGGTCACCAAGGACGGGCACCGGCTGACGGTGATGGTCAATGCGGGCTTGCGCGATGACGTGTCGGCGCTCGACGTGACCGGCGCCGACGGCATCGGCCTGTTCCGCACCGAATTCCAGTTCCTCGTCTCGGCCACCTTGCCCTCGCGCGAGCGCCAGCAGCGGCTGTACCGCGACGTGCTCGATGCCGCGGGGGATCGCCCGGTGGTGTTCCGCACGGTCGATATCGGCGGCGACAAGGCGCTGCCCTATCTCAACAAGGAAGATGCCGACGAGGAGAATCCGGCGATGGGCTGGCGCGCGCTGCGCCTCGCGCTGGAGCGTGGCGGGTTGATGAAGGTCCAGGCGCGCGCGCTGCTGGAGGCTGCTGCCGGGCGCACGCTCAACGTGATGTTCCCTATGGTTAGCGAACCGTGGGAGTTTGACGAGGCGCGCGCTTTGTTCGAGGCGCAGCGCGACTGGCTGGGTGCGCGCGGCAAAAAGCTGCCGACCGAGATCCGCTATGGCGCGATGCTGGAAGTGCCGGCGCTCGCCGAACAGCTCGATTTGCTGCTGCCCAACATCTCTTTCCTGTCGGTCGGCACCAATGATCTGACGCAATTCCTGTTCGCCGCCGATCGCGCCAACCCAAAGCTCGCCGAACGTTATGACTGGCTGAGCGCCGCGATCCTGCGCTTCCTGCTCAAGCTGGTCGAGCCAACGCGGGCAGCGGGCGTGCAATTGACGGTCTGTGGCGAGATGGGCGGCCGTCCGCTCGAGGCGATGGCGCTGATCGGGCTCGGCATCGACCGCCTGTCGATCACCCCGGCAGCGGTCGGGCCGATCAAGGCGATGGTGCGCTCGCTCGATCGCGCGGCGTTGACGGCGCATATGGTGGCGCTGCTCAAGGCCCCTCCGCGCGATATGCGCGGCGCGCTTTTGGCCTGGGCGACCGAAAACGGCGTTGAACTGGCGTGATCGGGCGATGGAGGATGCGACAGGGCGTTGACTTGTCTGCCCCCCTTTGTGAGACACGATTGCAGGGCAGGACAGAGATTGGGCCGCACCCATCCTGCCGGAGAGACGCATGACCGATCCGTTACCGTCCGAAGAGGCGACGCTCTTCCCCAAGACTGCCGGGGAAAAGCTGCGCGAAGCGCGCGAGGCGCAGGGCCTGTCCCTCGCCGAGATTGCGGCGCGGACGCGCGTGCCGGTGCGCCAGCTCGAGGCGATCGAACTCGGCAATTATGCGACCTTGCCCTCGATCACCTATTCGGTCGGTTTCGCCAAGGCCTATGCCCGCGCGGTCGGGATCGACGAAGTTGCGATCGCGCGCGAGGTGCGCGGTGCCAGCGATCAGCCCAATGCGGTGCGCCGCACCGAATATGAAGCCTATCAGATCGACGAGCCCTCGCGCGTGCCGACGCGGGGGTTGGCCATCGCGACCTTGTTGGTGGCGATCGTGCTGCTGGTTGGGGTCGGGGTGTTTTACGGCACCAACCTGTTTCACGGTGAGGAGAGCGTTCTGCCAGCGCCCGCTGCGGAACCAAGCGCGGCGGTCGCGACTGCGCCGACGGCAACGCCCGCCGCTGCCGCACCGACGGGCGCAGTGGTGCTGACCGCGACCGACGAAGTCTGGCTGAAAGTGTATGACAAGGCTGGAAAGACCTTGTTCATCGGCACGATGAAGGCCGGGGACACCTATGCGGTGCCCGGCGATGCTGTCGGCCCGATGATCAATGTCGGGCGGCCCGATAAAGTGCAGGTGACGGTGGGCGGAACGCAGGTCGCGCCGCTTGGCGATGGCAAGGTTGCGATCAAGGACGTCCCGATCGACGCGGCGACGCTCGGTGCGCGCGGCGCGGCACAGCCTGATCAGGCCGTGGCGGCATCCCCGACGCCCGCCGCGCCAACGCGTGCGGCGTCGCGGAGCACGGCAAGCCCCGCCGCGCATCGCGATCGTGCGGGTTCGGCCTCGGCCGAGCCGCCGCTCAATATCGCGGCACCCGCTCCCGTCGCCCCGGAGCCGACCGGGCCCACGCCGGGCGCGACGCCGAAACCATGATCGTCTGCGCAATGGCGATGTTCGTTGCGCGATTTTTATTTACACCGGGGGGTGTCGAATGCGCACTTATCTGATCTCTGCACTGGTCGTGGCTGGAACAGCCCTGGCCCCCCAACCCGCGTTTGCCCAGCGCACGACCGGCGCTGCGATCGAGGGGCGGGTGGACCGGCTCGAAGGCGAGATGCGCGCGGTGCAGCGCAAGGTCTTTCCGGGCGGAAGCGGGCAATATGTTCAGCCCGAGAACCAGCCGACCAACCCGGACACGATCCTGTCGGGCTCACCCACCAGCCCGGTCGCGGACCTGACCGCGCGCGTCGATTCGCTGGAAACGCAGTTGCGCGGCATGACCGCGCAAATCGAGACCAATCAGCATCGCCTGCAACTGGTCGAGGGGCGACTGAAGACGCTTGAAGCCAATGCAGCGGCTGCGGCTGCCGCAGCGGCGGCCGCAGCAGAGCCCGCACCGATTCAGTCGCCCGGTGCGGACGATCGCCCCACTCCGGTACGCCCCGCAGCGGACCGCCCCTCCGACAAACCGACGGCGGCCAGGCCAGCCCCGACCAAGGGCGGCGTGACTCCGCCACCGGTCGTGCGCACGGTTGTTGCGAAGGATCCCGAACGCGGGGCGAAGCTCGCCGCGATCGATCGGCCGGACACGGGGGACGCTGCCGAAGACACCTATCTCTACGGCTATCGGCTGTGGGCGGCCAAGCTGTATCCCGAGGCCGAGGCGCAGTTCACCATCGTCACCACCAAATTCCCGACCCACAAGCGCGCGAGCTATGCGCAGAACCTGTTGGGCCGGTCGTATCTGGAAGATGGCAAGCCGTCGCTCGCCAGCCTTGCCTTTTACGACAATTACAAGAAGTGGCCCGACGGCGACCGCGCGCCCGAAAGCCTTTATTATCTCGCCCAGGCATTGGTGAAACTCGACAAGCCCGCCGCGCAAGTGTGCAAGGTCTATACCGAGCTGACGCGGACTTACGGTGCCAAGGTTGACGCCGACCCCAAGATGAAGGCCGGCGTCGCCAAGGGCCGCGCGGCGGCCAATTGTTCGTGAGATGAGCATGCTCGACCGGGTAGCGGTCGAGCGGTTCGGCGGTGATCTTGCGCAGGTACTGGGCGGTGTCGTCCCGCCCGGTGCGCCGATTGCGCTGGCGGTGTCGGGCGGGCCCGACAGCATGGCGATGCTCGCGCTCGCGGCGGCGGCCTTTCCGGGGCAAGTCCATGCCGCCACGGTGGATCACCGCTTGCGCGCCGCCGCTGCTGCGGAGGCGCGGATGGTTGCCGACTGGTGTGCCGACGCTGGCGTGCCGCACACGACGCTGGTGGTGGCAGAGCCGATCGGCCCAGCTTCGGTACAGGCGCACGCGCGGGCGGTACGCTATGATTTGCTGGTACGTTGGGCGGTTGAGATCGGCGCGCGCTGCCTTGCCACTGCGCACCATGCCGACGATCAGGCCGAAACCTTCCTGATGCGCGCCGCACGCGGGTCGGGTGTCGCCGGGCTGGCGGGCATCCGTGCCCGACACCGCCGCGCAATCGACCTTGTTCGCCCCTTGCTCGGCTGGCGCGTCTCCGAGTTGCGGGCGTTGGCGGTGGCGGCGGCGGTGCCCTTCGTCGATGACCCCAGCAACGCCGACCCGCATTATGACCGCACGCGGTTTCGCGCGCTGCTGCGGGACACGCCGTGGCTTGATGCCGCGCAGCTCGCACGCGCGGCGGCGTATGTCGCCGAGGCCGATGCGACGCTGCGCGAGATCGAGGCGTGGCTATGGACGACGCGGAAGGTCACGCCCGAACGGATTGACGATCCCGACCTGCAAAGCTGGCTCGATTTGTCCGATCTGCCGCGTGAGGTGCAACGCCGGATGTGCCGTTCCGCAATCCATTCGGTGCGCGCGGCCAATGGTATCCTCCGTCCAATCTTCGACGACTCGACCAATATCGAACCGCTGCTGGACGCGCTCTTGGCGGGCACGACCGCGACTCAGGGGGGAATCATGGTGTCGGTGCGGGGAAAAGTGTGGCGTTTTGCCCCGCAACCACCGCGTCGCGCGCTCTGATCGACGAATTTGCTTGGCACATTCCATTGCCATTAATCCGCACGCGCCTATCTTGAGAGATCGAGAAAGGTACGTTTCCGCATGAACGACAACGACAAGCAGCCCGGCTCCGACACTGGCGGGCCCAACCCGTGGATGAAGTCGCTGCTCATCTGGGTTGGCATCCTCGTCGCGCTGGCACTGTTCGTCGCGCTGATCGGCAATCGCGAGCCCGGCGCGGCCGCGGCGCAGATCCCCTATTCGGCGTTCCTCGACAAGGTCGAGAGCGGCGCGGTGCACGATGTGAACATCGCCGGCGAAGTCGTCACGGGCACGTATAACGACACCACCAAATTCCGCACCTTCGCGCCGCAGGACCCGCGCCTGACCGATCGCCTGCGCGAAAAGGGCGTGGTGATCAGCGCCAAGCCCGAAGAGGGCGCGCCGATCTGGCAGATCCTGCTGGTCAATTCGCTGCCCTTCTTCCTGTTCCTCGGCCTTGGCTATTTCGTGCTGCGGCAGATGCAGAAGAATACTGGCTCGGGCGCGATGGGCTTTGGCAAGAGCCGCGCCAAGATGCTGACGCAGAAGGAAGGCCGCGTAACCTTCGATGATGTCGCCGGCATCGACGAAGCGCGAGAGGAATTGCAGGAGATCGTCGAGTTCCTCAAGGACCCGACCAAATTTGCGCGCCTCGGCGGCAAGATCCCCAAGGGCGCATTGCTGGTCGGCTCGCCCGGCACCGGCAAGACGCTGCTCGCCCGCGCGATCGCGGGTGAGGCGGGCGTGCCGTTCTTCACCATTTCGGGGTCGGATTTCGTCGAGATGTTCGTTGGCGTCGGTGCAAGCCGTGTGCGCGACATGTTCGAACAGGCCAAGAAGTCGGCCCCGTGCATCGTCTTCATCGACGAAATCGACGCGGTCGGCCGCCATCGTGGTGCTGGCCTCGGCAATGGCAATGACGAGCGCGAACAGACGCTCAACCAGTTGCTGGTCGAGATGGACGGGTTCGAGGCGAACGAAGGCATCATCATCATCGCTGCCACCAACCGGCCGGACGTGCTTGACCCCGCGCTTCTGCGTCCGGGCCGGTTCGATCGCCAGGTCGTCGTGCCCCGGCCCGATATCGAAGGCCGCGTGAAGATCCTCGAAGTGCATATGAAGAAGGTGCCGCTGGCCCCCGACGTCGATGCGCGCGTCATCGCCCGCGGTACGCCCGGCTTCTCGGGTGCCGATCTTGCCAATCTGGTCAACGAAGCTGCTCTGCTGGCCGCCCGCAAGGGCAAGCGGCTCGTCGCGATGAGCGAGTTCGAGGAAGCCAAGGACAAGGTCATGATGGGCGCCGAACGGCGTTCCATGGTGATGACCGACGAAGAAAAGCGCATGACCGCCTATCATGAGGCCGGCCACGCGATCGTCTCGATCCACGAAGCGGCGTCGGACCCGATCCACAAGGCGACGATCATCCCGCGCGGCCGCGCGCTGGGCATGGTGATGCGTCTCCCGGAGCGCGATTCGTACAGCTATCACCGCGACAAGATGTATGCGAACCTTGCCGTGTCGATGGGCGGGCGCGTCGCCGAGGAAGTGATCTTCGGTTATGACAAGGTGTCGTCGGGCGCGTCGTCGGACATTCAATATGCCACCGGCTTGGCGCGTGACATGGTCACCAAATGGGGCATGTCGGACAAGGTCGGCCCGGTCGAATATGCCCAGCCCGAAGGCGAATCCTTCCTCGGCTATTCGAATTCGCAGCCGGTGCGCATGTCCAACCAGACCGCGCAACTGATCGACGATGAGATCAAGGCGATCGTTCAGGGCGGGCTCGACCGCGCCAAGCATCTCCTGACCGAGCATATCGACCAGCTTCACCTGCTGGCCGGTGCCCTGCTCGAATATGAGACGCTGTCGGGCGATGAGATCCTGAAGCTCGTCGCCGAGGGCAGCATCAGCCGCGACGATGGCCCCAAATCGCCATCGGTGCCCGGCGCGGGCACCTCGATCCCCAAGACGCGCAAGCCCAAGGGCGGCAGCGGCTTCGGCAACCCGGCACCCGCCGGGGCCTGACGCCCCGCTCTCCGAGGCAAGAAAAGGCCGCGTCCGACATATCGGACGCGGCCTTTTTCCTGTGCTGCGGGGATGGGGTGGCGACCGAGCGGAGGGCTATTCCATCAGCCCCATCACAAGCAGCATCGCGACGAAGGCGAGCAACGCAACCCAGGCGAAGATCAGCAACGCGACCGTGCGCCACAGCGCCGATCGCTTGCGCAGGCCATACGCACCGCGCAATTGCGCGAACATATGGACAGGAGGGATGATCAGCGCCGCGCGCTCGATCAGCCAATACGATACACCCGCGCTCGACAGCAGCGTCAGCGCCACCACCAGCATCATCATGAAGGCGATCGAATAGGTCACGAAGATCGCATGGTCGTACATCTGGAAGCGCCGCCGCCACAAAAACAGTAACGCCACGAACGGCGTCGAGATCGGGATCAGCGCCCAGCTATATTTATACGCGCTCGATTGCAGCTTGTAGAGCACCAGCCCCGGATTCTCCCTCGCCTTGGCCAGCCCCTTGTCGAGCGCGTGCCAACTGGTGTGGACGTCGTCGAAGCTAAGCGGGATGTCCTGCGCGGCCTTGCCCGACATCACATTGCGCGCTGCGGTGAGCGAGGTCATATCGTCCTTCACCTCAGCGATTTTCTCCGCCGCGCCGGGGGCATTGGGCGTCGCTTGCAGTTCGGCGAGCTGCGCTTTGCCCTTGGCGAGGTTCGCGTCGATGTTCTCGACTGCCTTGGCGCGCGCCTCGGGTGGCATGCCGACGCCGCCTTCCCCGGCAAGCGCGTGGATCGTCGCGAACATCAGGAACACTGAAAACAGGAACAGCGCCAGCGGCGAGACGAAGCGCGCGCGCTCGCCGGCGATGTAGCGCCGCGTCAGCGCGCCGGGGTGGAATGCCAGCATCGGCAAGGTGCGCCAGATCTTGCCTTCAAAGTGGAAGACGCCGTGGAGCAGATCATGGCCGATCGAATGGAGCGAGCGGTGGACATGCCCCGCCTGACCGCAGGCGTGGCAGAAATCGCCCTGCAGCGACGTTCCGCAATTCAGGCAAAGCCCATGCTCATGGGCGCGATGGACGACCTCGCCAGCATGCGGCTCGGCCACACGGCCAACCAGCATGCCCGTTGCGATATCGCCCGCTGCCCCGATTTCCCCCGACATGGGGCCAAGCATAGCAGCGGCTTTTGCGAATGCGATAGCTTTTGCGGGAGGCCATATGCTCGTGATACCGCCTGTGTCATGACCGATGCCACGACTCTGCTCGCCGACATGACCAACCGCGCCCGCGTCGCCGCCCGCACGTTGGCGACGCTGCCGACCGCGACCAAGGCGGCAGCGCTCCGCGCGGCCGCACAGGCGCTGCGCGATGCCGCGCCGCAGATCCTAGCCGCCAATGCCACCGATATGGCCAAGGCAACAGAAGCGGGGCTGTCGAACGCGATGCTTGACCGGCTGAAGCTCGATGCCGGGCGCGTGGCGGCGATGGCGGATGGCGTTACTGCCGTTGCAGGCCTGGCCGATCCGGTCGGCGCGATCATTGATGAGCGCGAGCGCCCCAACGGCTTGCGTCTGCGCCGCGTGCGCGTGCCGATTGGCGTGATCGGCATCATCTATGAAAGCCGTCCGAACGTGACCGCCGATGCCGCCGCACTCGCGGTGATGGCGGGCAACGCCGTCATCCTGCGCGGGGGCTCCGAAGCGATTGAGAGCAACCGCGCGATCCACGCCGCGCTCGTCGCGGGCCTGGTGGCGGCAGGCATTCCGGCCGATGCCGCGCAATTGGTGCCGACCACTGACCGTGCCGCCGTCGGTGCGATGCTGGCGGCGGACGGAGCATCGGGCGCCGGTGCGATCGACTTGATCGTTCCGCGCGGCGGCAAGGGGCTGGTCGCGCGCGTCCAGGCGGAAGCGCGCGTGCCCGTGCTCGCGCATCTCGACGGCATCAACCACATCTATGTCGATGCCTCGGCCGATCCCGCGATGGCGCGCGCGATCGTGGTCGACGCCAAGATGCGGCGCACCGGGGTGTGCGGGGCGATGGAAACGTTGCTGATCGATCGCGCTTATCCCGATCCGGTGGGGCTGGTCTCCGCGTTGCGCGACGCCGGGTGCGAGGTGCGCGGTGGCCCCGGCTTGCGCGCGCTGGTGCCTGATCTCGTGCCGACGACCGATATGGATTGGGATACCGAATATCTCGAGGCGATCGCCTCGGCGGGTCTGGTCGACGGGCTGGAAGGGGCATTGCGCTTCATCGCGCGGCACAGCTCGCACCACACCGACGCGATCGTCGCCGCCGACGAAAGTGTCGCGACGCGCTTCCTGGCCGAAGTCGACAGCGCGATCGTGCTGTGGAACGCGTCGACGCAATTTGCCGATGGCGGGGAGTTCGGATTGGGTGCCGAAATCGGGATCGCTACCGGACGGTTGCACGCACGCGGGCCGGTCGCACTGGAAGGGCTGACCACCTACAAATGGGTTGGCTATGGCACCGGGCAGGTGCGCGGTTGAAGACGCCGACACGGACGCGCATCGGCATTCTCGGCGGTTCGTTCAATCCAGCACATGCGGGGCATCGCGCGATCAGCCTGGCGGCGCTCGACGCGCTCGCGCTCGATGAAGTGTGGTGGCTGGTGTCGCCGGGCAACCCGTTGAAGGAGAAGAGCGGCGACATGGCCCCGTTCGCCGCGCGCTGCGCCTCGGCCACGCGCGTCGCGCGTCGCGCGCCGATCCGGGTGAGCGCGATCGAACAGCATCTCGGCACGCGCTACACCGTCGACACCGTCACCAAATTGCGGCGAATCTATCCCAAGAAGCAGTTCATCTGGCTGATGGGATCGGACAATCTCGCGCAGTTCCACCAGTGGAAAGGGTGGCGCCGGATCGCGCGTGAGGTTCCGATTGCGGTTATCGCGCGTCCGGGGTATGAACATGCTGCTCTCGCGGCTCCCGCGATGGGCTGGTTGCGGCGCGCACGTCGGCCCGCACACCAGGCGAAGAACTGGACGCAGTGGAGATTGCCGGCACTCGTGCTGTTGCGCTTCCGCCCCGACCCGCACTCCGCGACGCAGCTTCGTGCTGCCGACCCCGCCTGGCAGCGGCATTTCCTGCCAGATGAACCGTCTCCACCTTCTGCATAGGAATCGTCTTGGCCTCATCTTCTCCTGTTTATCGCGCGTCCGAACCCGATGAGGTCGAGGCGCTGCATCGGCTCGTGCTCGCGTCGCTCGACGACGATCAGGCGGTCGACACCATCTCGATCCCGCTTGCGGGCAAATCGAGCATCGCGGATTATATGGTCATCGCCAGCGGGCGGTCGACCCGTCAGGTCGCGTCGATGGCGCAGAAGCTCGCCGAAAAGATCAAGGGCGAGCTTGGCCGCCCGACCCGTATCGAAGGTTTGCCGACCGCCGATTGGGTGCTGCTCGATGCCGGTGACGTGATCGTGCATCTGTTCCGCCCCGAAGTGCGCACCTTCTACAATCTCGAACGGATGTGGGCGTTTGGCGATGCGCCCACGCCGCCGGTCGTGCCGACGGCCGAGGGTTGATCGCAATATCTTCTGCCTCCCCGGCCTTCGCCGGGGAAGGCGTGGGCTAAGACATCTCGCAACGGAGTAACCAATGCTGCTCCACATCGTCGCCCGTGGTCGGATCGGGCGCGGGCCGGAGGCCGAATTGGTCGAGCGCTATGTCAAGCGGCTGTCCTGGCCGTTTAAGATGACCGAACTGCCCGATACCGGCGGCAAGATGCCTGTAGTCGAGCCTGGCACCCGCGTGGTGATGCTAGATGAGACGGGGCAAGTGCTGCCCTCGCGCGACCTTGCCGCGACGCTGGAGAAGTGGCGCGATGGCGGGGTGCGCGAGGCGCGCTTTCTGATCGGGGCGGCGGATGGCTTTGACGATGCGCAGCGCGCCGAGGCCGATGTGTTGCTGAGCTTCGGGCGGGCGACCTGGCCGCATTTGCTGGCGCGCGCGATGCTGGCGGAGCAATTGTACCGCGCGACCAGCATTCTCGCCAACCATCCCTATCACCGCGAGGGGTAAGATGCGCGGGCGGGGTTTTTTGATCGGGGCGGTGGCACTGGCGGGTGCGAGTGTGGCAGCGGCGCAGGATACCGCCGACCAACGCCAGCGCCTGGCCGAGGCCAAGGCGCAATCGGCTTCCGCTGCCGCGCGGTCGGCCGGGCTGGAACGCGCCGCCGCGATCGAGCGTGACCAGGCTGCCCAAGCCCGCGCCCAAGAAGCCGCCGTCGCGGCCCGCATTCAACAGGCCGAGGCCGATATCGCCGCCGGGCAAGCGCGGATCGCGATCATCGACACGTTGCTGGCCGACCAGCGCGCGCGCCTCGCCGTGAAACAAGCGCCGGTCGCGCGGCTGATGGCGGCGCTGCAGTCGCTCGCGCGGCGTCCCGCCGTCATCAGTATGGTCCAGCCTGGCTCGGTGGATGATCTCGTCCATGTCCGCGCGGTGCTGTCCAGCACACTGCCAGTCATCCGCGCGCGCACCGCCGATGTCCGCGCTGATCTGGCTCAGACGCGCGCGCTGCAGGAGCAAGCCGCACTGGCGACGCGGGCGCTGGCCGAAAGCCGGTCACGGCTGGAGGCACAAAGGCTGGCGCTGACGCGGTTGGAGGCGGAGCACCGTTTGCGTTCGCGCACCCTTGGGCGCGACGCGCTGTTCGAATCCGACCGGGCGATCGCGCTCGGCGAAAAGGCGCGCGACATTGTCGATTTGATGGATACGATCGGCAATCAGGCGGCGACGCGCGAGAGCCTGCAATCGCTGCCGGGGCCGTTGCCGCGCCCGCCACGGCCGGGGGAAGCCGCCGCGCCGATTGACCCGATGCATTGGTCGAGCGCGGCCCCGCCCTATCGCCTGCCGGTCCAGGGCAAAATCGTGACCGGGCTGGGCGAAGTGTCGGCGGCGGGGGTGCGGTCGCGCGGGCTGACGCTGGCACCGCTCGCGGGGGCGCAAGTCGTCGCGCCCGCCGCCGGACGCATCGCCTTTGCCGGGCCGTTTCGCGATTATGGGGCGATCGTCATCATCGATCATGGCGGCGGCTGGACGTCGCTGGTGGCCGGGCTCGCCAGTGTGAGCGTACGGATCGGCGAGGCGGTCGGGCAGGGCGCGCCGATCGGTCAGGCCCAGCGCGGTGAGGCTCCGCGCGTGACGGTCGAGCTAAGGCGGCGCGATCGCGCGGTGGACATGACCGCGCTGATCGGCTGAGTCACGCTGCGTTCAGGGCGACCATGCTTTGCTCTGCGACGAAACCCCGCTACGGTGTGGCGATACCCTCTTGCTCGTACGAGTATCGAAACGATGTCGCGCTTCACCACCTCGCTGTTTCAGGCCTCCGCGATTGCCGCGGTGCTGGCCATTGTGCCGATCGGCACCAGCGCAATGGCGGCGGTCGACACCGGCACGTACCGCGAAATGTCGGTGTTCCTCGACGTGTTCAACCGCGTGAAGGCGGAATATGTCGACAAGGTCGACGATAAGGTGCTGGTCAAGGGCGCGATCCAGGGAATGCTCGCCGCGCTTGATCCGCACAGCGCGTATGAGACCGGGCTCGATTACGACAATCTCAAGATTCAGACGATGGGCAGCTATGGCGGTCTTGGCCTCACCGTCACGATGGAGGATGGCGCGGTCAAGGTGATGTCGCCACAGCCCGATGCGCCGGGCGCGCGCGCCGGGATCAAGTCGGGCGACTATATCACCCATATCGACGGCAAATTGATCTTTGGCGATTCACTGGATGAATCGATCCAGAAGATGCGCGGCGCGCCGGGCACCAAGGTCGCGCTGACGCTGCTGCGTCCAGGCCGCGACAAGCCGATTCAGGTGACGCTGGTGCGCGAAAAGATCATACAGAAGCCAGTGAAATGGAGCGTCAAGGACGGCGTTGGGGTCATCACCATCACCGCCTTTTCGGAACATACCGGCGAAGCGGTGACGGGCGCGATCCGCGGCATCGTCAAGCAGCTCGGCCATGATCCGCTCGGCTACATCATTGATCTGCGCGACAATGGCGGTGGCTTGCGCGACGAATCGATCGCGGTTGCCGACAATTTCCTCAGCAGCGGTGAAATCGTCTCGCAGCGTGGGCGCGACAAGGCCGATATCGAACCGTTCTACGCCGAATCCTATGTGAAGGGCGATCTGGCGCATGGCGTGCCGATCATCGTGCTGACCAACGCCGGCACCGCATCCGCCTCCGAAATCGTCGCGGGCGCGCTGCAGGATCATCACCGCGCGCTGGTGATGGGCGAACGCTCGTTCGGCAAGGGATCGGTGCAGACGGTGATCGATCTTGGCGACAATGCCGCGCTGCGCTTGACCACCTCGCGTTATTATACCCCGTCCGGCCGATCGGTGCAGGAGGGCGGGATCGAGCCCGATATCGCGGTGCCGCAGCTTTCCGACCCCGATTACAAATCGCGGCCCGTGTTCCGCGAGGATGATTTGCGGCGGCATCTCATTAACGAAGTGAAGGCCAATAACGGCGCGCTGGAGGAAGACGGCAAGGTCGATCCGCGCTTTGCCGCGACTGCGGACGAGCTGAAAGCCAAGGGGGTCGATGACTTTCAGCTGAGCTATGCGCTGAAGACGCTCGCGCGGCTGTCGTCCACCCAATCCGTGACGGCGGCGAAGTAAGCGATGATCCGAGACCGTTTTCGCGCCGCGCGTTTGCTGGCATTGCTCATCCCGCTGGCGTTGCTCGGCGGGGCGCTGGCCTTTCAATATATCGGCAAGCTCTATCCGTGCGAGATGTGCTGGTGGCAGCGTTATCCGCACATCGCGGCCCTGGTGCTGGCGGCGCTTGCGTTTGTCGTGCCGGGACGCGTGGCGCGGACCGCGCTCGTCGGGCTGGCGGCGTTGGCGATTCTGGTCAGCGGCCTGATCGGGGTTTATCATGCCGGGGTCGAATATCATTGGTGGGCGGGTGTCACCGCTTGCACTTCGACGGTTTCGGGCCCGATCACGCTTGACAGCATCATGAACGCGCCGATCATTCGCTGCGACGTGGCGCAGTGGACGTTGTTCCATGTCTCGCTCGCCGGGTACAATGCGCTCTTTTCGGGTGTCGGCGCGCTCACCATCTTTGCGCTGATGCGGAGGAAGGCAGCATGACTCGCTGGAAACCCGGCGATCCGAAGCGCGCGACCGCAGCGATGGTACGGGTCGACCAAGCGGGCGAATATGGCGCGACGCGGATCTATGCGGGGCAGCTAGCGGTGCTGGGCGACCGCAGCCCGGCGGCGCGCGCGGTCGCGGGCATGGCCAATCAGGAGGAGCGCCACCGCGCGTTCTTCGATTCGATGATGGCGCGGCGCAGTGTGCGGCCAACCGTGCTGCAGCCGTTCTGGGATGTGGCCGGTTTTGCGCTCGGCGCGGTGACGGCGGCGATGGGCCCGGAAGCCGCGATGGCGTGCACCGCTGCCGTAGAAACCGAGATCGACAAGCATTATGCCGAGCAACTCGATGTGCTAGGGGACAGCGATCCGGAGCTTTCCGCCGCCATCCGCGATTTTCAGGCCGAAGAGGTCGAACATCGCGAAACGGCGTTGGCGGCGGGTGCGGAAAACGCTGTTGGATATCCGCTGCTCAGCGCGGTCATCCGGCTGGGCTGCAAGGTCGCCATCGCGACCGCGAAACGGATTTGACGGGAGACAGGATCATGGCGAACCTGACGACGAAGACAGTGTTGGCGGCGGCGGTGCTAAGTGGATTTGGCCTCGGGGGCGTCGCGCCCGCGCCGCTTGCCGCGCAGAATGTGCCGGTGCCGACACTGGTGATCTACGGCACGCAAAAGTGCCCGACCGATGCCGATGGCAATGAAATCGTGGTGTGCGTTCGCCGCAAGCCCGGCGAGCAGTTCCGTATCCCCAAGGAATTGCGCGAACTGAAGGTCACGCCCGAAAATGAAAGCTGGGCATCGCGCGCGGCGGCCAGTGACCGGGTCGGCGCATCGGGCATCGGCAGTTGCTCGACGGTTGGTCCCGGCGGGTCGACTGGCTGCTTCGCGCAGGCCGGGCGCACCTACAAGCGGGAAAAGCAGGAAGCCAAAGCCGACCAACGCGCCATCGAAGCCTCGCTGCCGTGATCGTTTGAGCGTGCAAGGGGGTGGCATGGCGCGCGGGAACGTCCTGACACGCGAAAAGATGAGAAAGCCGCTCGCGGCCGATGCTTATGAGAAAGTCCTCGCCCTCGCCGCGTTGGCGTTGTTCGGAACCATCATGGTCGCGCTCGCCAAGGGATATCCCTGGTGGAACGAGGTGCCGCTCGTCATCTGGGGCCATCTTGCCACGGTGATGCTGGCGCTGGTGCTGACGCCGGTGATGCTGCTGCGGCCCCGCGGGGACAGGCAGCACCGGATCCTGGGCATGATTTGGGTCGCCGCCATGGTCCTGACGGCGGTTGAATCCTTCTTTGTGCGCTCCACCAATCACGGGCGTTTCAGCGTCATCCATATCATTTCGGCCTATGTCGTGATCGCCGCACCCTTGCTCTGGTGGAGCGCGCGCAACCACCGGATCGCCTCGCACCGGCGGCAAGTGCGCGGGATGGTGACGGGTGCACTGCTGATTGCGGGCTTTTTCACCCTCCCGTTCGGGCGCTTGCTTGGCCAATGGCTGTTCGCCTGATTTCATGAGCGAGCCTGACACGACCGTTCGCGCTCCGCATGCGGCGGCGCTCTTGCTGTTCGCGCTCGTGTGGCTGTCGTGCGTGTGGTTCGGCTCGTTCGAGCTCAACCCCAATAACGCCACGCGCCTGTTTGGCGCGCTCGCATTGGTCGAGCGCGGCGAGGCGACGATCGATCGTTACGAGACGCTGACGATCGACAAGGCGCAGTTCGAGACCAAAACGGGCACCCATTATTATATGGATAAAGCGCCAGGCATGACGCTGATGGCGGCACCGGTGGTTTGGGCGACCGATCGCCTGGCGGGTGCGCAATCCTATGATGAAGTGATCGACATCACCAATCTCCGGCTCGCCAATTTCCTGCGGCTGCGCTTGTGGCTGGCGGTGGCGTTCGGGTCGGCGCTGTTGACGGCCTTTGCGACGGTGCTGCTGTTCGATTTCGGCACCGGCCTCACTGGCAGCCCGGCCGCCGGGCTGTTTGCGGCGCTCGGTTATGCATTGGGATCGGTTGTGTGGGGCTGGTCGACCACGATGTTCGGCCATGCCTCCGTCGCGGCGCTGTTTCTGATCGCGACCTGGGCGATCTGGCGTGGGACATCGGGCGCGAAGGAGCTTGGGCGCTGGCGCTATCCGGTGATGGCCGGGTTGGCGCTTGGCTGGGCGGTTGCGGTGGAATTTCAGGCGGCCTTGGGCGGCCTTGCCATCGGGCTATGGGCCTTGTGGCGCAGCCGGGGGGCGGTGTGGCCGATGCGGTGGCGATTGTACGCGCTGGCGGTTGCGTCTGCGGTGGTCGCGGTGCTGCCGATGCTGGCCTATAATCAGTTCGCGTTCGGGACGCCGTTCATGACCGGCTATCGCGGCGTGGTCGGGTTTAGCGGGATGAATCAGGGGCTGTTCGGGCTGACCTACCCAAAACCGGAAGCGCTGCTGGGCATCACGCTGGGCCTGCGGCGCGGCCTGGTGTGGGTGGCACCGGCGCTCGTGATGGGCGGGGTGGGTGTGGTCTATTGGCTGCGCGACCGGCGGACTCGCGACCTCGGCATCTTGGCGGTTGGTGTGATCGGCATCGTGCTGTTGCTCAATGCCTCCTACGCGTATTGGGATGGCGGTGCCTCAACCGGGCCGCGCCATTCGGTGCCGGCCATTCCCTTTCTGGCGCTTGGTCTCGCGCCGTTCTGGGCTTCGCTGCGGTCGCGCGCGGCCAAGCGTGCGGCGGTGGCGCTGCTCGGGCTGTCGATGATCCTCAATCTGGTGATCGCATCGACCGACATCTTCGCACCGGAAAACATGGCGACGCCGGTATGGACGCGCAATTTTGTCGGCCTGTTCGCGCACGGCAAGTTCAACACGCTGGCCAATGTCTATTGGGGCTGGCAGCCTTGGTTTGGCTTTGCCTTATATCTCGACGTGGCGTTGCCGATGCTGGGGCTGATCCTGTGGTGGACACGGGCCGCAGAGCGCGACCGGCGGCTCGCGCCGTCAGTATAAACGCCCGCCATTGGGCACGGGGAGGGTGGGTTGCACCAGCACGACCTCGCCCTCCGCATCGGGAAAGCCCAGCGTCAGCACTTCGGACAGGACCGGGCCGATCTGGCGCGGCGGAAAGTTCACCACCGCCGCCACCTGCTGCCCCGGCAATTCCTCCAGCGTGTAGCGCTTGGTGATCTGCGCCGAGGAGCGTTTGATCCCGATCTCCGGCCCGAAATCGATCTTCAACCGATAGGCCGGTTTGCGCGCCTCCGGGAAGGGCAAGGCCTCGACGATCGTCCCGACGCGAATGTCGAGCTTCAGGAAATCGTCGAAGGTGACGCGCTCAGAAATCGACATCGTCATAGTGTTTTGGAGGAACGATCCCTTCCATCCGCTCGGACAGCAACGGGCGGAAGCTCGGGCGGCTCTTGAACCCGCGATACCATTTCGCGGTCTGTTCGTGATTCTTCCAGTCGATCCCGCCGAGATAATCGGCGACCGAAATCTGCGCGGCGGCGGCGAGGTCGGCCAGGCTCATTGTCGATCCTGCCATCCAATTATGATGGTCGAGCAGATAATCGGTATAATCGAGGTGCCGCACCGCCGCCTTCATCGCGTCGCGCAGCTTGCGCGCGTCGGGCGGCTCCTTGGTGACCAGCCGCTTTTCCATGCGTTCGTGCAGCAGCGGTGCCACGATATCGGCGAAGAATTGCGAATCGAACCAGGCCACGAGACGGCGGATTTCGGCGCGGTTGACGGCGGTGCCGTTGAGCATCGCGTTCTTCTCGACGGTTTCCTCAAGATATTCGCAAATCGCCATCGAATCCATCAGGCGGATGCTGCGCTGCTTGTCCGTCATCACCGGCACCTGGCCCGCCGGGTTCATATCGAGGAATTCGTCGCGCTGCTCCCACGGGTTTTCGCGGATGAGCTCGCAGCCGACGCCCTTTTCCCCCAGCAGCAGGCGCACCTTGCGCGAAAACGGGCAGAGCGGGAATTGAAAGAGTTGCCACATAGGCCCGTCGTAGAAGCTGCGCGGCGGCGGGGGAAGATGGCTTGACGCGGGATTCGGTCGATCGACCCCTTTGCGCCATGCCCGACGCCACTCGAGATATTAGCGGAGCGACTCCATCTCCGCCCGTGTCTGGTCGAGCAGGTGGCGGATCCGGTCGGAGGTGCGCTTGAGCTCGGCGCTCATGCTGGCAACGTCCTGCATCGCCCGACCGGTGGCGGCGACCGCGCCGCGCGCGCTTTCGTGCAGATCGCGGCGGTAATTCGGGTTGGAGCGTGCCGCCAGATCGCCGAGCGTATTGTCCGGTCGCACATTGGCGCGCGGATCGGCATAATGCGCCAGCGGGCCGACATGCGTCTGGAGCAGGGCATCTGCGAATTCATCGACGGTGGCGGCAAGGCCTTCCTGAACCAGCGGCGTCGACAGCGCCGAGCCGATTTGCTGCGCATCCAGAGCGGGCGCGCGGTCCTGCGCAAAAGCGGGCGAGGCCAGCCCGAGCGCGAAAACACTGACGATAAGAAACCGCATCACAAACCTCGAATAGAAACCGAGCGCACGTACCGTTAGCACGATTCGCGCGCTCGGTCGATCATTCGGCGGCGATCTGCTCTACCTGGTCGTCGAGTGGATGCGACAGGCGGGTCAGCATTTCCTTGGGCACCACTTGCCAGAAGTGGTCGACCACGCGGCCCCAATCGTCGAGCAACGCGCCCGACCATTTGCTGTCGGTCGCAGCATGGTGCGCGCGGACGAGGCCGAGCAGCACCGCTTCCCAATGCAGCGAGGACAGGCGGTTCCAAGTGATGTTCTCGGGGTTGGCGCGCCGGGCGAAGCTGCCATCCGCATCATAGATGAACGCCATGCCGCCGGTCATGCCTGCGCCGAAATTGGCCCCGACCGGGCCGAGCACGACGGCGGTGCCGCCGGTCATATATTCGCAGCCATTGGCACCGCAGCCCTCGACCACCACGGTCGCGCCCGAATTGCGCACCGCGAAGCGTTCTCCTGCCTGGCCCGCCGCATAGAGGCTGCCCGAGGTTGCGCCGTAGAGCACGGTGTTGCCGATGATGGTGTTGTCCTGGCTCGCGAGCGGGGAGCTGACCACCGGGCGGACCACAATGTTCCCGCCCGACAGGCCCTTGCCGACATAATCATTGGCATCGCCAAACACTTCGAGCGTGATGCCCTTGCACAGGAACGCGCCGAGGCTTTGCCCGGCGGAGCCGCGCAGACGGACATGGACATGCCCGTCGGCGAGGGCCGACATGCCGAAGGTGCGCGTGATCTCGCTCGACAGGCGCGTGCCGACCGCGCGGTGCGTGTTGCGCACCGAATAGGTCAATTGCATCTTCTCGCGCCGGGTGAAGACGGCGGCGGCATCCTTGATCATCTGCGCATCGAGGCTGTCGGGCACTTCGTTGCGGCGCGTTTTCAGGCTGAAGCGACGCTGATCGTCGGGTGCATCCACCTTGGCGAGGATCGGGTTGAGGTCGAGATCGTCGAGATGTTCGGCCCCCCGGCTGACCTGGCGCAGCAATTCGGTGCGGCCGACCACTTCGTCGAGGCTGCGGAAGCCCAGCCGGGCAAGGATGTCGCGCACTTCTTCGGCGATGAAGGTCATCAAATTGATGACCTTTTCGGGCGTGCCGCCGAATTTGGCGCGCAACGCTTCGTCCTGGGTGCACACGCCGACCGGGCAGGTGTTGGAATGGCATTGGCGCACCATGATGCAGCCCATCGCCACCAGCGACAGCGTGCCGATGCCGAACTCTTCCGCGCCCAGGATCGCGGCGATAACAATGTCGCGCCCGGTCTTGAGGCCGCCATCGGTGCGCAGCTTGATCCGTCCGCGCAGGCCGTTGAGCGTCAGCGTCTGGTTGACCTCGCTCAGGCCCATTTCCCACGGGGTCCCCGCATATTTGATGCTGGTCTGCGGGGAGGCACCGGTGCCGCCCACATGCCCTGCGATCAGGATGACGTCGGCATGAGCCTTGGCCACGCCCGCCGCGACCGTGCCGATGCCGGCCGAGGAAACGAGCTTCACGCAGACCCGCGCGACCGGATTGATCTGCTTCAGGTCATAGATGAGCTGCGCCAGATCCTCGATCGAATAGATGTCATGGTGCGGCGGCGGCGAGATCAGCGTTACGCCGGGCGTCGCATGGCGCAGCTTGGCGATGAACTCGGTCACCTTGAAGCCGGGCAATTGCCCGCCTTCGCCGGGCTTTGCGCCTTGCGCGACCTTGATTTCGATCTCGTCGCAGGCGTTGAGATATTCCGCCGTCACGCCAAAGCGACCGCTGGCGATTTGCTTCACCCCGGAATTGGCGTTGTCGCCATTGGCATAGGGTTGATAGCGCGCGCTGTCCTCGCCGCCTTCGCCCGACACCGCCTTGGCACCGATGCGGTTCATCGCGATGGCGAGCGTTTCATGCGCTTCGGGGCTGAGCGCGCCCAAGGACATGCCCGGCGTCACGAAACGCTTGCGGATCTCGGTGATGGCCTCGACCTGATCGACCGGCACGCCCTCGGCGGGGAAATTGAACTGCAGCAGATCGCGCAGATAGATGGGCGGCAGCCCCTCCACCCCGCGCGAGAATTGCAGATAGGTCGAATAGCTGTCGGTCGCGACCGAGGTTTGCAGCAAGTGCATGAGTTGTGCGGAATATGCGTGCGTTTCGCCGGTGTGACGCTGGCGATAGAAGCCCCCGATCGGCAGCGAGGCCACCGCCGCATCATAGGCCTTGTCGTGCCGCAACTGCGCGTTGAGGTGGAGCGAGGCATAGCCCTCGCCCGAAATCTTCGCGGGCATCCCCGGGAACAGGTCGTTCACCAAAGCGCGGCTGAGGCCGACCGCTTCGAAATTATAGCCGCCGCGATAGCTGGAGATCACGGCGATTCCCATCTTCGACATGATCTTGAGCAGGCCCTCGTCGATCGCCGTGCGATGCCGTTCAAGACATTGTTCCAGCGTCAGATTTCCGAACAGGCCGCGCGCATGGCGATCGACGATTGCGGCCTCGGCCAGATAGGCGTGGACCGTGGTCGCGCCGACGCCGATCAGCACCGCATAATAATGCGTGTCGAGGCATTCCGCCGTCTGGATGTTGATGCTGGCATAAGAGCGCAGGCCCATCCGCACGAGATGGGTGTGCACGGCGGCGGCAGCGAGGACGCCGGCGATGCCGATGCGGTCCGGGCCAATCGCCATGTCGGTCAGGAACAATTCGCTCTTGCCCTGGCGCACGGCGGTCACCGCTTCGGCACGAATGCGGGCGATTGCGGCGCGCAGCGTCTCGGGGCCCCCACCGGCCTCAAAGGTGCAGTCGATCTCGGCTGCCTGCGCGCCAAAATGCGTCTTCAATTGCGCCCAGGTGGTGCCGTCGAGCACCGGCGATTGCAGCACCAGCACGCCATCGCGCCGATCCTCGGTGTCGAGAATGTTGGCAAGGTTGCCGAAGCGCGTCTTGAGCGACATCACATGGCGTTCGCGTAAAGGGTCGATCGGCGGGTTGGTGACCTGGCTGAAATTCTGCCGGAAGAATTGGCTGATCAGGCGCGGCTTGTCGGAAATGACCGCGAGCGGGGTATCGTCGCCCATCGAGCCGATCGCTTCCTTGGCGCTTTCGACCATCGGCGCGAGGATCAGCTCCATATCTTCGAGCGTCTGCCCGGCGGCGATCTGGCGGCGCGTCAGCTCGGCGCGGTCGAAGCGCGTGATCGGGTCGTGGTCGGGCTGCGGCAGCGCTTCGATCCGCTGGAACGCCTCGATCATCCCGGCATAATCGGCTTCGCCAGCGATACGGTCCTTGATCGCGCGGTCGTGCAGCAGCACGCCTTCGTCGAGATCGATCGCGAGCATCTGGCCCGGCCCGAGTCGGCCCTTCTCGACCACAGTCGATTCGGGCACGACGACCATGCCGCTTTCCGACCCGACGATCACCAGACCGTCGATGGTGCGGACATAGCGCAAAGGGCGCAGCGCGTTGCGGTCCATGCCCGCCACCGCCCAGCGGCCATCGGTCATCGCCAGCGCGGCGGGGCCGTCCCACGGCTCCATCACGCTCGCCAGATATTGATACATAGCGAGGTGATCGGCGGGCATGTCGGAATTGTCCGCCACGGCTTCGGGCACCAGCATCAGCTTGGCGGTGGGCGCATCGCGGCCCGAGCGGCAGATCGCCTCGAACACCGCGTCGAGCGCGGCGGTGTCCGACGCGCCCGCCGGGATCACCGGCTTGATGTCTTCGGATTGCTCGCCGAACGAGAGGCTCGCCATCTTGATTTCGTGGCTGAGCATCCAGTTCTTGTTGCCGCGAATGGTGTTGATCTCACCATTGTGCGCCAGCGTGCGGAACGGTTGCGCCAGCCACCATTGCGGGAAGGTGTTGGTGGAATAGCGCTGGTGGAAGATCGCGACGCGGCTCTCGAAACGCGGATCGCGCAGATCGGGGTAGAAGATCGACAGCGATTCGGCGAGGAACAGCCCCTTGTAGATGATCGAGCGGCACGACAGCGAGCAGACGTAAAAGCCCTGAATCTGCGCGGCGATGACACGCTTCTCGATCCGGCGGCGAACGAGATAGAGGTTCTTTTCAAACTCGGCGGCACTCTGCTCCTCGGGCAGCGGGCCGGCGATCATGATCTGTTCGATCTCGGGGCGCGTGGCGAGGCCCTTTTGCCCGATCACCGACACATCGACCGGCACCTGACGCCAGCCATAGATGGTATAGCCTTCCTCGATGATCGCGCTTTCAACGATCGTGCGGCAATCCTCCTGCGCGCCAAGATCGGTGCGCGGCAGGAAGATCATGCCGACCGCCAGCCGGTTGGGCAGCGGGCGGTGGCCCGAGGCGGCGATCGCATCGTCGAAGAATTTGAGCGGAAGGTCGATGTGCAGGCCCGCACCATCGCCGGTCTTGCCATCGGCATCGACCGCACCGCGATGCCACACGGCCTTCAGCGCATCGATCGCGGATTGCACGACCCGGCGCGACGGCGTGCCATCGGTCGCCGCGACGAGACCGACGCCGCAAGCGTCACCCTCGAATTCGGGGCGGTACATGCCGTGTTCGGCGAGGCGGAGGCGTTCGGATTGGTTCATGATGTGCCCTTGGGGTCTTGCAGCTTGCTCTCGTCCATACCCAGCGCCTTGGCCAAGCGCGTTTTTTCTGCCGGGCTCAGGTCTTTCATCTTTCGCGGCGGCGGTAGCACCGCGGTCGCCTTCTTGGCGGCTTCCAAGAAGTGCGGCATCTGCTGCATCATCTTGGGCATGAGATCTTTCATCGTATTCATGACCGCAGGATCAGTCATGATCGTAGTGACGGTTGCCGCATATTTGCTGCCGGTTGGTGTCGCGAAAAAGTGATCCAGATCGTTCAATTCCGCGAGCGAGAAGCGGTTCGCATAGGCCGTTGCCATCCCTTCGCGAAGCTCGGGCTCCATCGTCGTGAAGAAGTCACCCATCGCATCAAACATCGCGTGCATCGTCAGTTTCTGGCGCTCCTCCCAATGCGGATCGTAGATCGCCATGACCTGCGAGAGATCGACCTTGTCGAGCTTCTGAGCTTCCTCGGCGCTCATGCCGCCAATCTGCGCGATTTGGCGGAGCGGCATAGCCTTCATCGCACCGCCAAGGTTCCCCATCACGGCGTCCATCGAGGTCGACATGAGCTTCTTATAGATGCCGGGGGGCAAGAGCCGTTCCGCCACCCGACGCGCTACGGCTAACCGGGCTGGATCGACGGGAGTTGCGGGTTGCGTGGTGGCCGGGGCGGCTGCTTCCGGCACGCTTTGGGCAAATGCCGGTGGCGTAGCCAAGGCGAAGGCTACCGCTGCGATACAACCATATTTCATGCCGCTATCCTCCCAGTTTTGGCCTTTGCCTTCAGATATTTGTGCATGCTCGCCGCGACATCGCGGCCGTCGCGGATCGCCCAGACGACGAGGCTGGCACCGCGCACGATGTCGCCCGCCGCGAACACGCCGTCGAGCGAGGTCATCAGTGTCTTATTGTCGACCAGCACCGTGCCCCAGCGCGTGGTGCCGAGTTCGGGCGCGCCGAACAGTTTGGGCAGATCCTCGGCATCGAAGCCGAGCGCCTTGATGACGAGATCGGCGGGCAAGTCGAAGCCGCCCTCAGGGTCGATCTCGGGCGCGCGGCGGCCCGAGGCGTCGGGCGCGCCGAGGCGCATTCCGCTCGCCTTCACGCCGCCGACCGCGTCACCGCCGGTGAAGCTTTCGGGCGCGGAGAGCCAGACGAACTCGACGCTTTCCTCCTCGGCATTGTTCACTTCGCGTTGCGAGCCGGGCATGTTGGCGCGGTCGCGGCGATAGAGGCATTTTACAGACGCCGCATTCTGGCGGATCGCGGTGCGCACGCAATCCATCGCGGTATCGCCGCCGCCAATGACCACGACATGCTTGCCCGCCGCATTGAGGCGACCATCGTCGAACGCCGGCACGGCATCGCCGAAATTCTTGCGGTTGGAGGCGGTGAGGAAGGCGAGTGCATCGACCACGCCGTTCTTGTCGACGCCCGCTGCCTTGATTGCGCGGGCGCGGTAGACGCCGGTCGCGATCAGCACCGCGTCATGGCGCTGGCGCAGCTCGTCGAGCGTGGCATCGCGGCCGACCTCGAAATTTTCGTGGAAGACGATGCCGCCGGCCTTCAGCCGATCGACCCGGCGCATGACGACGGGCTTTTCGAGCTTGAAGCCGGGGATGCCATAGGTCAGCAGCCCGCCTGCCCGATCATACCGATCATAGACATGCACGTCATAGCCGCTGACGCGCAGATATTCCGCAGCGCTGAGGCCTGCCGGGCCTGCACCGATCACCCCGACCGATTGGCCGCGTGGAGTGCCGGGTACGAGCGGCTCGACCCAGCCTTCTTCCCAGGCGGTATCGGTGATGAACTTTTCGACCGATCCGATCGTCACCGCGCCATGGCCGGAGAATTCGATGACGCAATTGCCTTCGCACAGCCGGTCCTGCGGGCAGATGCGGCCGCAAATCTCGGGCATGGTCGAGGTGGAATTGCTCAGCTCATAGGCTTCGCGCAGGCGCCCTTCTGCGGTGAGGCGCAGCCAGTCGGGGATGTGGTTGTGCAGCGGGCAATGCACCGAGCAATAGGGGACGCCGCATTGCGAGCAGCGCCCGGCCTGATCCTCCGCTTCGGGCGCGGCATAGCGCTCGGCGATTTCGCGGAAATCCTCGGCACGGATCTCGGGTTCGCGCTTGGCTGGGTAAGCCTGCTCGCGATCGACGAACTTCAGTAGCGACGTGTCGGCCATCTGCGCCCCTTTCGAGGGCGCAGATACCGTGGCTTACGCGGATTGTCACGACCAAAACGGCATTTAGGACAGCATATGTGACCTATAAAATACGTCGTTTGATGTGAGGGGTGCCAAAACCGGTTTTTATCTAGCTTATATAATTCCGAACCGGACCTAAATGCTCAATAGCCATGCGAGGGCGATGCTTCCCGCAACAATCCGATACCAGGCAAAGGGGATGAACCCGAATCGGGTGACGATACCGACAAAGGCTTTCACCACGATCAGTGCCACGACGAAGGCGACCGCGAAGCCGAGTGCGATGGCCGCCAGCCCGACGCCGTGCCCGCTGACCAGCTCATGCCGGTTCTTGACCAGTTCGAGGGTGGTTGCCCCCAGCATGGTCGGGATGGCGAGGAAGAAGCTGAACTCGGCGGCGGTGCGGCGTTCGACCCCCAATGCCAACGCGCCAAGGATGGTCGCGCCCGAGCGGCTGACGCCCGGCACCATCGCCAGGCATTGCAGGAAGCCGATGCCGATGACCTTGGGCAACGGAATATCCGCCACGCCGACGATGTTGCTTTTGGGCGCGAAGCGCTCGACCGCGATGATCGCAAAGCCGCCGACGATCAGCGCGATCGACACCACCTCGGCATTGCCGAGCAGCGCCTCGATCTGCTTGTGGATGGCAAGGCCGATGACGGCGGCGGGGATGAACGCCACCAGCACGTTGCGCACGAAGCGGATCGACACGGGATCGCGCCGCAGCAGCCCCATGCCGACCGCCCAGAAGGTGCGCCAGTACAAGACGACAATCGCCAGGATCGCGCCCAATTGGATGACGATGTTGAACACCTCCCAGCGCGCCGCATCATAGCCCAGCAGCTTGGTTGCCAGGATCAAATGGCCGGTCGAGGAGACGGGCAGGAACTCGGTCACCCCCTCGACGATGCCGAGCAGGATGATGTTGATAATTTCGTTCACGAAAATCCCCTGTTAGTCGGCGCTCAGGCCGACGCCGGCACCGCGAACCGTCCGCCCTTGCGATATTGCACCAGCCACCCCGCCGCCACCGCGTCGAGCGGCGTTGGCGTGATTCCGAGCGCGGTTAGCCCGTTCTTGCCGGACACGACATTATCGTTTGCCAACATCTTCCACTGATCGGCCGTGATCGGCGCGCCGGGCAGAAAGCCGAACGCTGCGATCGCCCCGCCAACGGCATCGGGCAGTTCGACGATAGGCGGCGTGCGACGGACCGCCTTGGCGATCCAGCGCACCAAGGCCCCCATCGACAGCACATCGGGGCCGCCCAGCTCGAATGTTTTGCCGGAAGCAAGCGCCGGATGCTCCAGCGCAGCGACGACCGCGTCGGCGACGTCGCCAACATAGACCGGCTGGAATTTCGTGCCCGCGCGCAGCACGGGCACGATCGGCGCGCTGGCGATCATCTTGGCGAAGCGGTTGATGAACTGGTCCTCGCGGCCGAACACGATCGATGGGCGCAGAATGGTGGCACCGGGGAAAGCCGCGCGCACCGCCGCTTCGCCCTCGCCCTTGGAACGACCATAAGCCGAGGGCGATGCAGGGTCGGCACCGATCGCCGAGATATGCACCAGATGGCCAACGCCCGCGGTTTTCGCGGCTTCGGCGACGATCCGCGCGCCCTCGACCTGGATGCGCTTGAAATCCCCGGCGAGGATGCCGACCAGATTCACCACCACGTCCGACCCGGCGACCGCACGCGCGATCGATTCGGGCTTAAGGAGGTCGGCAGCGACGAACTGCGTTTGGCCGAGCCCGCCCTGCGGCTTCAGAAAAAACGCCTGGCGCGGGTCGCGCTGGGCGATTCGCACGCGGGCACCGCGTGCGAGCAAGGCTTGCGCGACATAGCGGCCGAGGAAACCCCCGCCGCCAATCAGCGTAACCAGTGTGTCTTTCATGGGGTGCGCCTCGTAAATGCCGTCTGGATCGGTGATTTGTCCCTTGCCCCAGCAACGCCCGTGTTGACAAGGCCGACTCCGCTCCCCTAAGGGCCGCTCCCTACCCAGTGCCCGGATGGCGGAATTGGTAGACGCACCAGCTTCAGGTGCTGGCGCTCGCAAGGGCGTGGAGGTTCGAGTCCTCTTCCGGGCACCATTTGTTCTTCTCAGAATATCTGACAACCATCGGCAAAACGGCATATGTCTGCCGTTTTATCGCTAATTTTGTCTGATAAGGTTCGAGCAGATCTCAGTCGATCTCAGCCAAAGACGGGTGATGGCCCGGCGGGCCATTTCGACGCAATTTCACCGGGTGTTTCGGCCAGGATCGATCATATCGGGATGTTTCGTCATGCCCTTGAGAGATTTGGAAATTCGCGCTCTTCCGCCGCAGGATCGTGTCGACAAACGAACGGATGATCGCGGACTATACCTTTAGGTGCCTCCCAGCGGCCCAAGGCAGCCTCCCGCCACTCCCACAGCGCAATCCAATTTTACGCCCTTCTGCGGGCGAACGGCGCATGGTAGCGATATCATGAGGACCCGCGTTCTGGAACGAGTCCCACAAGACCGGACAGGAGAGTAAGATGCGTCGACGCGCAGGACCGGCTTTGACGCGGCGAAGGCTGATGGGGGGGGCCGCCTGCGCGGGCGCGCTCGCTCTTCTTGCACCGCCGTCGCTTGGCGTGGGCCGGCTGGACCGGTCCGGGCACCGCGGCGCTTTCCCTCTGGTTACGAACGGTTATCCCGCAGCCGTCCTCGTCGATTCCCAAGCCGATTCGGCGGTGTTGCATGCGGCGAGGAGCTTCGCAGCCGACCTCGAACGCGTTAGCGGAAACCGCGCGCGACTGATCGATGGGGGAGCCGACGACCTACGGGGTGCCGTTGTCGTGATCGGCGTCCTCGGACACAGCATCCTTATCGACGCGCTCGCCGCAGCAGGAAAGATCGATATCACCGATCTTCAGGGCGAATGGGAGGCCTTTCGCCAGATCGTCGTCGACAATCCCTTCCCGGGTGTACCGCGCGCGCTCGTCGTCGTCGGTTCGGACCGGCGCGGTGCCGTGTTTGGCACCTACGACCTGTCCGAACGCATCGGCGTTTCGCCTTGGCACTGGTTCGCCGACGTGCCCGTGCGCCGCCAGCCTGAGGTCCACATCCCGGCGGGCTCCCAGCGGGACCAGCCGAGGGTCCGTTACAGGGGCTTCTTCATCAACGACGAAGCCCCCTGCCTGAGCGGCTGGGCCGAGAAGAAGTTCGGCGGCGTCAACGCCGCGATGTATGCGCATGTCTTTGAACTTTTGCTGCGTATGAAGGGCAATTATCTCTGGCCCGCAATGTGGTCGCCAAGGGCCTTTGCCGCCGATGATCCGCAGAACATGGTGCTCGCCGACGCCATGGGGGTGGTGATCGGAAATTCCCACCACGAGCCGATGCTTCGCGCGCATGACGAATGGCATCGCAACCCGGACCAGGGCGTGACCGGCGGACCATGGGACTATACGAAAAACACCGCGAACCTGCGCAGTTTCTGGCGCGGCGGCATCGAACGAATGATGTCGAAGGGCGACGGCAAGGGATATGAGTCGGTCGTCACGGTCGGCATGCGCGGGGACGGCGACGAAGCGATGGCGGAAGGCACCGCTGTGCCATTGCTCGAGCGGATTGTGCGCGATCAGCGTTCGATCATCGCCAATGTTACAGGGCGGCCTGCCAGCGAAACGCCGCAGGTCTGGGCGCTCTACAAGGAAGTGCAGGACTATTACGACCATGGCATGCAGGTGCCGGACGATGTGATCCTGCTCTTCGCCGACGACAATTGGGGACAGATCCGGCGGCTGCCCGGCCCAGCCGCTCAGCCGCGCCGCGGCGGCTACGGTGTCTATTACCACTTCGATTATGTCGGCGCGCCCCGAAACTATAAGTGGATCAACACCAACCAGATTGAAAAGGTCTGGCAGCAGATGGATCTCGCCTATCGCCGCGACGCGCGGTCGATGTGGATCGTCAATGTCGGCGACATCAAGCCGATGGAATATCCGTTGAGCTTCTTCCTGGCGATGGCGTGGAACCCCGAGGCGATGACGTCCGACGCGCTCGCCGCGTATCCGCAAGCCTGGGCGGAGGCGACCTTCGGTGCCGAGCATGCCAGCGCGATCGGCGAGATGATAACCGCCTACAGCAAATATGCCGCGCGCCGCAAACCCGAGCTGATCGACCAGGACAGTTTTCCGCTCGGCGGCATCACGCCCGAGCGGCTGGATGGCGGCGAGTTCGGTGCGATGGTGGCCGAGTGGGAGGTGCTCGAGGCCCGCATGCTCGACACGCGCGCCAAGCTGCGGCCCGAGCAGCTCGACGCCTATTACCAACTGCTGGAATTCCCCGTTGCGGCGATGGCCAACCTCTACCGCCTTTATTACGGCGCGGCCTGGAACACGCTGCTGGCCTCGCGCAATGATGCCCGCGCCAATTATTTCGCGGATCAGGTCGAAAGGGCCTTCCGGCGCGATGGCGAGTTGACCGAGCATTACCACTCGATCAACGGCGGCAAGTGGGACGGCATGATGGCGCAAGTCCATATGAGCTACGTCATCTGGAACGACCCCACTCGGCAGAACATGCCCAGCATCACGCGCGTGGGCGGCGATACGCCGAGCGAGCAGCGCAGTCCCCGGCCCACGTTTGTCGACAGCCGCCCAACGCCAGACGGGATCCTCGCAATCGAGGCACTTGCATTCAGCCGCGCGCGCCACGCGAGCGACTTGCGCTGGACGAAAATACCGCATCTCGGCCGAACCGAAGGCGCGGTGATCGCGCTTCCGCAGGGCAGGCCTGCAACGGTGCCGGATGACGGTGTCCGCCTCGAATATGATGTGACCGTCACGAAGGCCGGGTCGGGGCTACTGACCCTCTACCTAGCACCCACCCTCGACACGATCGGCAAGACCGGTGGGGTGCGCATCGGCGTTTCGATCGACGAAGGCGCGGTTCAGACGCTGCAGGCACAACTCGAAGCCACCGGCGGGACCCAAGATACGCCGGGAAAGAAGCGCTGGGCCAAGGCCGTGTGCGATAACGCCGTGCAGCTTTCGTCGGAACTCGGCCACCTCGCTGCCGGGAGGCATACGATCAAGATCTGGAGGGTTGACGACAATGTGGTGCTCGAGAAGTTGGTGCTGAGCACGGAGACTTTGCCGCCGACTTATCTCGGCCCGAGGACTAGCATAGGCTAACGTTCCGCACTGGCGACCGGTCAGACAGGCGAAATGCATCGTTGGCTGCGGCCGACCCGAACCGCAATGCTGCATAAGCTCTGGCTCCTGCTGCTTGTGCTGATCGCGTCATCGCTGCTGGCGATGGCGACCAGTCGCAGGGTTATTCCGACAAGATGGTTCCGCACCATCATCGCCCCCGCCGTCGCCCGACGGAGAATGTGCGCAAGGCGATTGACGCCAGCCACCGCCTATCCAGAGGTACCAGCAGCGCTGCTGAAGGCGGCCTACAGCCCGGCCGATATCGGCAAGGTGTGGCGCGGAAATGCGGTGCGCGTACTGCGGGAGGCCCGGGCTTTGGCCGATCCCGCCGCTGTCCCTAAGGTGCCGGTAAAGGGATAGGGCCGCCCCGCAGCCGCCCCCGCCCGCCATCGTCGGCTCCCCGCCTAATGTGCGCCCCGATCCGAGCGGGATCGCTTGATCGATGCGCGGTTGGTGGAGGTGGGCCTGGCTGGGTAGCGGCGCTACCGTTCGCTCGGCGGTCAGGACGGAATGAGGTGGGAGGGCCAGCCGATGCGAATCAGCATCCCGTCAGGCCCGGAAATGCCGACTTCGTACAAGCCCCACGGGCGGTGACGGAGAATGCCGCCAGGGCGAATGATCAGGTCGTCAACGCGCGCCGCGATCTCATCGACATCGGGTGTGCGAACGAAGACGCCGAATGGGTTGTGCTCGGCGGGGACTTGCCAGGGTCCGGGCCCAGCCTGCGTTAAATGGACCTCGCAATGCCACCCCGTCATGATCGCATATTGGGCATCCCCGCCGGTCCGTGCGAAGCCAAGTCGTTCCCAGAAGGGGATGGCGGCGGACAGATCGTTATGGGGGACGATTGCGAACGCCCCGATCGTCTCAGGAATTGGCATCGCGCGCTCCGTGCAATTCTCGCCCATCTTTTATCGCCACGGACGTTGCGCCGCTATCGATATGTGAGGGCAGCACCACTCGAGGACTTGTTTCCAGAGGTTCAACCCGTGCCTTGCGCGTGCCGGATGGGTTAAAAGCGTGCGCCGTCGATCAAACGGCGTGGCAGAGCAGACCATAGCGCCGGATCGAACATCCTCAGGTTGACGCCCATGCGCTGATAGGCGGGGTCCGTTGGAGTCCAGTGCGTCGTGCAGCCACATGTCGGGCAATGCCATAGATCGAGCGCGCGATCGCCCTGCTGATACGCAGCGCCTTCACCTGCCACCGTGACGGCATCGGGAGCGCAATAGTGCCAAAGCCCGGCGGTGCGCCGACATATGGAGCAGTTGCACTCGGCGACCTCGAGCGGTGTATCGCGAAGCAGGAGTTGAACCTGCCCGCAATGGCAGCTTCCGCGATGTTCGTTCACTCTCGCGTCCTCCTCCCGGCTCGATGCCTTGTTGCATGCGAAACAAGCGATCGCAAAGGAGCGATTGCCACCGGTCGACCTGAGACCGCGTCGCCTTTTCGGCCGCGATTGGAGGAGCATCGTTGTGAGAGGTATTTCGCGCGCGTGGCGACCTTGCGCGGGAAAACGATGCGGGGTCTTCAGTCAGCGACGACAACGATTTTTCTCAGGGTGTCCCGCTTGCCAAGGGCGGCCAGTGCCTGGGGCGCTTGGCCAAGTGTGTATTCTTGCAACGGCCGTGGCCGCAGTCGCCCGTCGACGGCCTGGACGAACAGCGCGTTCCAGATCCGCATGGCGCGATCGGGATCGCTTTCGAAAAGGTATCGCGCATCGACGCCGATCAGCGCGGCGTTTTTGAGCAATGGGAGGTTCGCGGGAAGGCTCGGGATCGTCCCGGCGGCAAACCCCAAGACGAGATGACGGCCCCCCTTGGCGAGTGATCGAAACGCGGGTTCGAGGCTTGCCCCGCCGACCGGATCAACCACGACATCGACTCCCCCGCCGAGGATGCGTCGCAGGTCGTCTCGCCAATCGGCCGCGCGATAATCGATCGCAGCTTCTGCCCCCAGTTCCAGGGCATAGTCCCGCTTGGCTGGCGTAGCGGCCGCGGCGATCACGCGCGCGCCGCTGTTCGCGGCCAATTGCACCGCAGCGCTGCCGATCCCGCCACCGGCCCCCAAAACGAGCACGCTCTCGCCCGCGCGCAGGCCGCCGCGATCGAACAGCGCATACCATCCGGTAAGGTGATCGAGCAGCATGGACGCCGCCGCTGCCGAGGCAAGGGCGTCGGGGACCCGGATCAGCGATCGCGCGGGCGCGAGCGCGAATTCGGCCAATCCGCCGCCCGCGATGAGTTGCCAACTCGCCACGCGCGCGCCGATCTCAACCCCGAACGTGTTGGCACCAACCCGGTCGACCACGCCGACGATCTCGGCCCCCGGCACATAAGGCGGCGTCGGCTTGTGCTGATATCCCCCCGCCGCCATCAGCGAATCGACATAGCCGAGCGCGACGGCCTCGATGCGCAGCCGCACCTCCCCCTCGGCCGGTTCGGGCACGGCGACACGCCGAAGCGCATATCCTTCGACTGGGCCCAACGCGTCGCTGGTCAACGCGATCATCGTCGCCGCGCCCATCGGCGCTAGCCCCAGTGCGCTTCGAGCCGGGTCAACCCGCGGAACAGGAAGTTCGCCCGCCACGCCGCCCCGTGCAGATCGACCCTCATAGCCGGAAGTGTACGCGCGAGATGTTCGAACGCGATGCGCCCCTCGATCCGCGCCAGCTCGGCACCGACGCAGAAATGGATGCCGCCGCCGAACGACATATGGTCGGCTGCACCGCGCGCGACGTCGAAGCGATCGGGGTCGGCGAATTTGCGACCGTCGCGGTTTGCAGCGCCGACCAGGGTGAGCACGCGCTCGCCCGCCTTCACCGGATGCTCGGCGATCGTCGTGTCGCTCAGCGCGGTGCGATAGGCTGCGACCAGCGAACTTTCGTAGCGCAGCACTTCTTCGTTGGCCGACGCGGCGAGTCCGGTCGGATCAGCCACGAGGCGATCCCATTGGTCGCGGTGCCGGTGCAGCCGGTAGAGGCCGTTGCCGATGATATTGGCGGTCGTCTCAAAGCCTGCGCCGAACAGCGCGATGGCGACGGTGGTCGCCTCCTGCATCGTCAGCCCGTCGGGCGCGGCCCCGGTTTGTGCCAGCGACGTCAACAGATCGTCGCGCGGATGGGCCAGGCGGTTTTCGAACTCGGCGCGGAAGAAGCGTTCGAGCTGGTCGATCCGGCGATTGGCCGTGGTCAGTTCGGGCTCAGTCAATTTTCGCGCTTCGAAGACGACAAAGGCTTCGGGGATGGCGGCGATCAATGCGGCCATCTCCGGCGTCTCGTAATCGATCCCCATCAATTCGCAGATGACCATCACCGGCAATTTGTAGGCGAATTGCGTGATCAGATCGGCATGGCCATCGGCGAGGAAGGCGTCGGTCAGCTCCTGGCAAATCTCGCGGATCCGCGGCTCGAGCGCGCGAACCCGTTTTGCGGTCAGCGAACCCGTGACGAGGCTGCGGATGCGCGTGTGCTGCGGCGGATCCTGCATGATGAAAACGTCGGACAGCCAGCGATAACCCGAATTGGCCATCACGTCGAAATCGGGGCCGTAAAACAGCTTCAGATTTTCGACGAAATCGCCCGTGCCGAAGTCCTTCCGGTTCATCAGCACTTCGCGCACATGATCGTAGCGCGATACCACCCAATAGCCCGGTTTCGACCGATGAAACGGGTCGCTCTCGCGGATGCGCGCGAACATGGGATAGGGATCGGTGATCAGGTCGGGATGCGCCGGATCGAACGGCTCGAGCTGAGCGACTCCAGTCATGGCAAATTCTCTCCCTTGCCCCAGCCTGTGACTGTGGGTCGATTGTAGCTAGGCGTGTTCGAAGGTCAGATCGTCGGGGTTGGCTTCGCGCGTCATTCGCCAGAAGGCGTCGTTGCGCCACGGCGTGATCGCGATGATCCGACCACGCGCGTTGCGGTACCAATTTTCGGCACCCGGGTGCGTCCACACCAATTTCTCATGCGCCGCGTCGAGCTTCGCGACATAGGCGCGGTACACGTCCTCGCGGACCTCCACCGCAGACGCGTCGCGCGCAATCATCGCATCGATGATGCGCAGCGCATAATGCGCTTGATTCTCGATATTGCGGATCATGCTCCCGCCATGTCCGGCACCGACATTGGGGCCGAGCAGGATGAAGAAATTGGGAAATCCGGGCACCAGCGTGCCGAGATAGGCGGCGGCATTGTCGCCATCCCAGACGTCGCGCAAGACACGCCCGTCGCGCCCGATGACGTCGTAGGATCCGAGCACGTTGGTGGTCTGGAACCCCGTTGCCAGGATCAGGACGTCGGCTTGCACCTCTTCGCCAGACGCGGCGACGAGGGTGCCGCCACGAACTTCCGCCAAATGTTCGGGGATCAGCCGCACATGCGGTTTGCGCAGCGCGCGGAACCACCCATTGTCGAGCAGCATGCGTTTGAGGAACGGCGGATAATCGGGCAGCAGCAACGGCAGCAGGTCCTGCCGGTCGCCGAGTTGCTCTTCATAGTAGGTCGTGAAGAATTGCCGGTGCCCATCGTTGATCTTGTTGATCGACCGCTTCGAGTCCGCCCAGTCGGGATCGCGGAACAAGGTGCCATGGACTCGATCGTTGAAAGTCCACGACAGCCTTTGCTCGACCCAGTGGCGATAGAGCGGGAAGGTGCGCATCAAATAGCGAACGCCGTCGGGGACGACCTTGCGAAACTGCGGGAAGGGCGCGATCCATTGTTTCGATCGCGCAAAAATCGTCATCTCCGCCACGTCGTCGGCGATCGCGGGCACCACTTGCATGCCCGACGCGCCATTGCCGATCACCGCGACGCGTTTGCCGACAAGGTCGACCTCATCACTCCACGCGGACGTGTGCAGCACCTCGCCGGTAAACGTGTCCAGCCCGGGGATTTGCGGGATCTTGGGGATGTTAAGCAGCCCGACCGCGCTCATCACGATATCGGCGCGATGCGTTTCGCGGTTGCCATTCCGGTCGGTGACGGTGACCGCCCACTTAGCGTCCTCGGCGATCCATTCCGCGCGGTCGACCTTGGTGCCGAAATGCGCTTTCTCGTAGAGACCGAAAGCGTGCGCGGTTTCCAGCAGATAGCGCTCAATCTCGCCCTGCAGCGGAAAATGATGCGACCAGTCGGTCGGCCGACACGAAAAGGTGTAGGTGAGATTGGGCGTATCGACGCCACAGCCGGGATAGTGATTTTCCCACCACGTCCCGCCGAAATCCTCGTTCTTTTCAAAAAGCGTATAGTCGATGCCGGCCCGCTGCAGCTCGATTCCCGCGCAGATCCCCGAAATGCCCCCGCCGATCACGATTGCCGTGAGCGGGCGCTTGGACGGGGTTGGGGCGGCTGGCTGTTCGAACTGCATCGAGAAGGCGACGACATCGCCATAGTCCTCCGGCACCGGTTCGCTCATCGCGACGCTCAGCATGGCGGCCAATTGCGCATTGCTCGGGCGCGGCAGGTGCAGCGGTGCGCCTTCGGCCCAGGCAAGGATCGCGTCATAGGCCGCATCGCGGATCGTGCGCTGAACCTCGTCGCTCAGCCCACCCGTATCGTTGTCGTCCAACCCGCGACCGCGCCGTGGTGCGAACGGCTCCTCCAGCCACGCTTGATCCCCGGTCAGCTGGACCAGGCACAGCAGCAGCGCGGGAATGTTGGCTTGGTCGACGCCTTGGCGCAGCAACCCGCGATCGAGGGACACGCCTTGGAGTTGGTCGCTGGCTTGCATTGCCGTCATGTGCCTCTCGATGATGGTGCGTCATGCGCCCACATTACTGATGATATGCAATATCTACTCACTGGTATATCGAGTCAACGTATTAGGCCGCTGTCATTAGGTCGAACGCGAAACACCGGGCGGTAAGGTCACGCCGTCAGGCGGAAAACACCTCGCGCCGCACGCGCATTCCGGCCTTCTCGCGATCCCAGGTGTCGTGCGTGATCCCCTCCTGGCGCAGATCGACCTTGAGCACCTTGGCCGACGGCGTCTTGGGCAATTCGTCCATGATCCGGATATAGCGCGGTACCATGAAGTACGGCATTTGGCGGATCAGGAAGGCGGCGAGATCTTCATGCGTGATGGTGCGCCCCGGCACCGGTGCCACGACCACCATCACCTCGTCCTCCGAATATTCGCTCGGCACGGCGATTGCTGCTGCCTCGCGCACGTCGGGGTGCGCGCAAACCTCCACTTCGACTTCGAACGACGAAATGTTCTCGCCGCGCCGCCGGATCGCGTCCTTCACCCGGTCGACAAAATAGAAATAGCCATCCGCGTCGCGCCGGAAGGCGTCGCCGGTATGGAACCAGCCATTGGCCCACGCCGCGGCGGTTGCTTCAGGGTTGCGATTATAGCCGCTGTTCATCGCCCAGGGACGGTCCGTCCGCACCAGCATTTCGCCGATCGCGCCGACGGGCACTTCGCAGTCGTTGTGGTCCACCAGCCGCACCTCGACGTTCGGCCTGACCTTGCCGCACGTACCGCGCTTGACCGGGTTGGCTTCGGATACCACGGGCGACGAGATCTCGGTCATGTTGAAGATCGTGTAGATGTCGACGCCAAACCGCTCGGTGAAGGCTGCGGCGTCATCGGTCAGCGGCACCATGAAGGCGGCGCGCACGCAGTGATCGCGATCTTCGGGCGCAGGCGGGCGCTTCATCAGGAATGTCGCCATCACGCCCAGCAGGAAAACAACCGTCGCCTGCGTCGTGCGGGCAATGTCCCAAAAGCGGTCGGTCGAGAAGGATTCGATCAGCGCGACCGATGCCCCGCGCGCCAGCATGACGAAGGGCGGGCCCATGCCGCCAATGTGAAAGATCGGGGCGACGCACATATAGCGATCGTCTTCCCCCACCATCGGCCAGGATTCCGGTCCGGCGTTGGAAAACATGTGCAGATAGGACGACAGCACCCCTTTGGACGGGCCCGTGGTCCCGGAGGTGTAAATGATCGACTGGATATCCCATGGCTCGATCGGACGGTCCAGCGGATCAAGCGTTTCCCCGCCGACCTCGTCGAAGCGCACCGCCGGCAGACCGATATCGGGTGCTGGCGCATCCGAGACGATCACGAGCTGGGCAAGCTCGGCGCGATCGATTTCGGCCAGGCGCTCGACCAGATCGGGGTGCACGATCATCACGCTCGCGCCCGAATTGCGCACCACATGACCCAGCATCTTGCCGCGATAGGCCGTGTTGAACGGCACGAAGACCGCGCCGATATAATTGATCGCGTAAAAGGCGATCAGGGCATCGCGCCCGCTCGGCAGCCATGCCGCAACGTGGTCCCCCTGACGGACGCCCAGCCGCTGCAGACCTGCCGCTTTGGAGACCACGCGACGACGGAGCTCGGCATAGCTCCACTCCTCGCCATCTTCGAAAATAACATGGGTCTTGTCGGGGCGCTCGTCGGCCCAGCGGTCGACCAGATAGCGCAGGACGCATTCGTTGCGATTGGGGATTCGCGGATCGGCAAAGTCGCGGCTTCCGCTCGCCACAGTCATAGTCATAACACCTTCACCTCGAAAATGTTGAGCGAGGGCAGTCGTCAATCCACGGCGATAAGGCGCAGACAGGCCGCGACCGCCTGATCGACCACCATTTCCGCCGACCGTTTGCTGCCCGGCCGATAGCAATGGATGATCCAGCTCAGCAGGCCGCCGATCCAGATCGACATGCCGGCCGCATTGGCGACGGTGACCGCGCCATCCTGGACACAATCATCGATCAACTTCCCGATGCGCAGATCGAACTCGTGCCGCAGGCGCAAAATGCGCTGCGCGTCGGCGCGATCGAGGTTCATCATCTCGCGCTGATAGATCACGAGATATTCGTGTCGTGCGACGATGATTTCCGCGACTTCGCGTAACGACGCCTTGAGTTTGTCGATCGGCCGCCGCTCGATTTCCTCGATCCGGTCGAGTGCCGCGAGCGATTCCTTGACGCCCGCTTCGCAGATCGCGCTCAGGATCGCGCTCTTACCCTTGAAATAGGTGTACAGAAACGGCTTGGTGGCGCTCAGACGGTCGGCGAGCATTTCGAGCGTCGCCGATTCATACCCCTTCTCGTAAAACAGCGCGCTCGCTTCCGCGAGAATGCGCGCGCGCTTATAGGCGACAACGCCCGGCTTGATTTCCCGCAAGCTCGATTCGTAACCGGCCGGGTTTTTCGCGGCGGCGCTGGATTTGGTCATGCGGCCCTTCTGAGAATTTCCATGATATCCGACGGCGACGTCACGGGGCGCGGATTGGTCCGTCCCCATATATCAAGCATGGTATATTCCGCCACCTGCTGGAAGCGGTCTGCGGTGACGCCCACTTCGCCCAACGTCCGCGGCATTCCGAGCGATCGGATCAGCGCATCGAGGCTCGCTGCCGCCGTCGGGTGCGTAGCGCCAAGACAGGCATTGATGCGATGCTGCCGACTGTCGTCATATTCGGCATTCCAGTCGAGGACATAGGGCGACATCACGCAGGAACAATGGCCGTGCGGGACGCCGCAGGTGCCACCGAGGATGTGCCCGATCGCATGGCTGGCCCCCATCGGGACCCCGCCGATGATCGAGATCATCGACTGCCAGGCACCGATCTGGCACTTGAGGCGGGCTTCCAGGTCCGTGGGATCGGCCTTGGCGCGCGTCAGCCCCTCGACGAGCAGGCGGAGCGCATTGTCCGCCAAGCCGTTGGCGAAGTCGTTCGACTTGTCGGAGGCGAGCGTTTCCACCGCATGATCGACCGACCGGACGCCGGTCGACAACCACAGCCATTCGGGCGTGTGCAGCGTGATGGCGGGATCGAGCACCACCATGACCGGAGCCATGTTGCGATGCTCATAGCCCTGCTTATGCGCCGTGACCTCGTCGGTCGAGCCCGACAGGGCGTTGAACTCTCCGCCGGACAAGGTGGTGGGGACGCAAATCGTCCGAATGTCGGGTCCGATCTTTATCGGATTGATGACAGTGCCGTCGCCATCGACGAAGGTGCGCAGCGGCTCGAAATCCTCGACCGTCCGCACGTCGTGCTTGAGCAACAACGGCACGATCTTGCCCGCGTCGATGACCGAGCCACCCCCGATGCCGACGATCAGATCCGCTCCGGCGGCGCGTGCGGCCTCGGCTGCGGCGAGAACGTCCGCGCGCGGCGCGTGCGAGGCGATCCCGCTATGCGTGGCGGCGTGACGATCGCCCAACGCGATCTCAATCTGTGCGATTTCGTCGGTATTGCGGCGCAGACTGTCGGAGGTCAGCAGGAACACCTTGCGTGCGCCCATCGCCTCGGCTTGTGCCCGAAGCGCGTCGCGCGCGGGCTGCCCCATCGTAACGCGCTCGGTCGTCGTAAAAGTCATCTGGGTCGGAATGACGCTCGTCACGGCCTTATCCTCTCTCGCATATCTTTGCGCTTGTGATGAGCACTATGCACGCCACTGGTGATACTGACTAGTATATTTTCATACCATTATTCAAAAATCACCGGGTGGCGGCTTGACCCTCTCTCTACCCCTCGGTAGCCGGTAGGCACATTGCCGGGCGCATCACCGGTCGCCACCACGAAGACAGAGATAGCCTGGATGGATCAACGATTAGTCTCTCTTGATCCCGCGCGCCGCGCGAAAAGAGCCGTCGGGCACCGCTGCGCACGGTCTGCGGCGGTCGTTCAATGAGCGGCCCTCTCTCTGGTATCCGCGTGGTCGAATTTGCCGGCCTGGGCCCGACCCCGTTCGGGGCGATGGTGCTCGCCGATCTGGGCGCGGAGGTGGTGCGCATCGACCGCCGCCGAACCGAGACGTTTGGGGGCGGGGACGATCGCGCCGATTTCCTCAACCGGGGCCGGCCCTCGGTCGTGGTGGACCTGAAGTCCGATCCCGGTCGCGCGCTGGCGCTCGAATTGGCCAGTCGGGCCGATGTTTTGATCGAAGGGTTTCGGCCGGGCGTCATGGAACGTCTGATGCTGGGGCCGGATCCGCTGCTCGCGGCAAATCCCCGTCTCATCTACGCCCGCATGACCGGATGGGGCCAGACGGGCCCGATGACGCACAAAGCCGGGCACGATATAAACTACCTGTCGATGACGGGTGCGCTCGACCTGATTGGGCCGTTCGACGGGCCACCGGTGCCACCGATCAATTATGTCGCCAATTTCGGCGGCGGCGGCATGCTCTTGGTCGTGGGCGTGCTCAGCGCTCTGCTCGAAAGATCCGTCAGCGGACGCGGGCAGATTGTCGATGCCGCGATGGTTGATGGTGCATCGTTGCTGGCGACGCAAATCTTCGCATGGACCGCAATGGGGCGATGGCATCCGGGGCGCGGGGGCAATTTGCTGGACGGGAGCGCGTATTTCTATCGGTGCTACCGAACCGCCGACGACAAGTTTGTCGCGGTCGGGGCGCTTGAGCCGCAATTTCATGCAGAGCTGATCCGCGGTCTCGAGCTGGATCCTGCCCACTTTGGCGATCACCTCGATCCGTCCTGTTGGGCCACGCGCGCCGCGCAGTTGGACGCGATCTTTGCCACGCGCACGCGCGATGGATGGATCGAGCATTTCGCGCCGTTCGATGCGTGCCTCAGTCCCGTGCTCAGCCCGCAGGAGGCGACGGAGCACCCGGCAAACGTCGCGCGCGGCGTGCATGTCGCGGTGTCTGGCGTGCTGCAGCCGGCACCCGCACCGCGTTTCGATCGCACCCCGCCAACCCTTCCGACCGCACCGGTTGAGCCTGGCGAAGGCGGCGAGGATCGGTTGCGGGCATGGGGCGTCGATCCGGCCCACTTCGCCCCAGATATTGGGCGGTAGGACCGGCCGAGCGCCCTTCGCTTCGCACATCACCCCCGGCCGACGCGCGCTCTCCCGTCATGCGACGGGATCAGCGGCGCGTGGCGATGCCGCAGCGTCGCAACGCGCGGGTCTACCCCGGTCGCACCAGCGCTGCCGTCAGGCAGGCTTCAGAAATTGATGCCAAGCGTAGCGCCATACGTCCTTGGCGGCATCAACGAGCCGACCCGCGGGAATTGATAGGTGGCCGCCGCAATGATGTTGTTCGCGATCACGAACTCATCACCGATATTCTTGACCCATACGCCGAGTGACCAGCGATCCTTGGCGGCGTGATAGGTCAGACCGGCATTGGCCATCGCATATGCGCCCTGTTCGGCGTCGCGATTGTTGAACTCGGTGAAGTAGACCTTGGACTGCCACTTCGCGTCGCCGTTCAGCGTGATCTTTCCACTGCCGACCGGCACATCCCAGTTGAAACCACCGCCGAACGAGGTTCGCGGCGCATTGGGAAGACTGTTGCCGCTCAAATCGACCAGGCCCGGCTGGTTGGGGCATGGCGCATAAGAGATGCCCGCGCGCGCCGGAAAGGCGGCACCGTAATAGGCGTTGCAGAACTTCGTGAACTTGGCATTCAGATACGACGCATTGGCATTGATCGAGAGGCCGCCGACGATCCGCGCTTCCAGCTCGAGTTCGCCGCCATAGTTGCGCGCGGTCGCTGCGTTGATCGTTTGGACGATGCTGTTCGCGTTGACGAAGCTAACCTGCAAGTTTTTGTAATCATAATAGAAAATCGCGCCGCTCAGGAGCACGCGATTGTTGGCGAAGCGCTGCTTGAACCCGCCTTCATAGCTCCACACCGTTTCAGGATCGATCGCCGGGTCGGTGCTCCCGACATTGATCACGCCCGATTTGAAACCCTTGGTGACGCTGGCGTACAGCATCGTCGTCGTGGTGGGATGATATTCGATCAGCGCCTTGGGCGTAACCGACGACCATCCTTTCGCGACGTTGGTTGGAATGTTCAGCCCAATCGCATCGAACCGAAAATAGCCATCGCCGCTGCGATGCTCGTAATTGTAGCGACCGCCGAGCGTGACCTTCACCGCCGGGCTGAGCTCATAACTGGCCTGCAGATAGACGCCGACGGCGTCGATCTTGACGACGCCCTTTTGTTCATAGGCACCATTGTCGAACGTGCTCGCCGGCAGCCCGAACAGCAAGGCCAGGTTCGTCGTCGGCACGAGCACCTGGCCCGACAGCTTCTCGTGCAGATACATCGCGCCGCCGAGCAGCGATAAGCCGCCACGCTGGTAATTGACCGTGACTTCCTGGCTGAACGACCTGCTTTTTTCGACGTAATTGTTCTGGCCGGCTAAATTAACTTGCGACGAATCCAGATCGTCGCGCTGAAAACGGTCGAAGCTGCGATAGGCGGTGATCGTTTTGATCGTGGCCGCGCCCAGATTGAAGTCGAGCGTTCCGGTCGCGCCATAGCCTTTGCGACGATTGATCGCTTCCTGATCGGAATAGATATTGCGCAGGTTGGGGGTTTGGCCGATCGACGCATAATAGCCGATCACCGTTTTGCCGCCGAGCAACGTATGCGGCAGCTGGTTTTCCGGAACGACCGACGGCCCGAAATAGTGAAACGCGTAATTGTGATCGTCCTCGTTGAAATGATCGAGGACCAGCGTTGCGCGCACCGACGGATTGAAGTTGGCGATGATCGTGCCGCGCAGCGCGTATGCGTCGCGATCGTCGACGTCGCCGCCTGTAAACAAATTCTTGCCGTAGCCGTCGCGTTTTTCATATTTTCCGGCGATCCGCGCGAGCAACCGGTCGTCCCCCGACACGCTGCCGCCAACCGCGCCCTCGATGATCTTGGCGTTATAGTCCCCGTAGGTCGCGCGGATAAAGCCTTGCAGCTCCTCCTTGGGGCGCGCGGTGACGAGATTGATCGCGCCTGCGGTTGCGCCGCGTCCGTAGAGGATCGACTGCGGCCCGCGCAGCACTTCGATCTGCTCGAGATCGAAGAAACCGCTCAGCTGTTGCGCCGGGCGGGGCAGAATGGCACCGTTCTGCAAGAAGGCGACCGCGCCTTCGCCACCGACATCGAAATTGTTGAGCCCGACGCCGCGGATGAAGGTCCGGTTGACGCCGAACTGATCGCCGATCGACACGTTGGGGACGACAACCTGAAGGTCACCGATATTGGAGACCCCGCCCGGCCCGAGATCGGCACCGGTGATTGCGCTGACCGCCCCGGGGACTCGGCTTAGCGAGGTGTTTTGGCGCGTCGCCGTGACGATGATATCCTGGATCCCGTCCTGATCGGCGGAGGCGGGCGGGGAGGGAGGCGTGGCGGGTGCCGTTTGCGCATGGGCAAGGGCGGGCACCATCAGCATGGCCAAAGGCGCGTAACGCGCCAGCAAAAAGCGTCGCAGCATCCGAACTCCCCTATTTTTCGGCCACGCTTGATCACGCGGCATCTTTTGATACTGACGGGTATATCTTTCTTTACATCGGTATTCAAGCGGATGTTGCGCTCGGTTTTTGGTGCCCCGGCAGCCTCTCGCAGCGCCGACGCACCGCGTCATCCCGACGGACGGTCGCGAGCAAAAGGTCGGAGGGAGGGCGACGGCGCTACGGCAGCTATGGTCGCGGTGGTGGCAGAGCCGCAGGGGTAGAGCCGGGCCGTGCGGCGTCATTTAGCCATCTCAGGCCGGTGTGGCGCGCTTCACTCGAGTGGGCCGAAGATGTCCGCCAGGCAATCGACCAGGGTGTCCGGGCTATACGGCTTCTGCAAAAAACAATGCGCACCGTTGTCCAGCGCGCGGGTGAGCAGGTCGTCGGTGGGATAAGCGGTCATCAAGATCAGCGGCACCGCAATGCCGCGCGTGCGAAGCGCGTCCTGAAACTCCAGGCCTGACATTTCGGGCATGTTGATGTCGGAGATGATGCAGCCGAACTGGTCAGGGTCGGCCGCGAGGCATTCGGGCGCAGAGGGAAATTGCGCGGCCTCCAGGCCGAGCGAACGGATCAGGCTAGCTGTCGCCGAGCGTACGAGGTCGTCATCCTCGACAATCGCCACCGTCCGCTGCTGCAAGGTCATCGAAATTCCTGGTCATGGCCGGCTTTGGCGACCGCTTCCCTGCTAGAGCGTTCGCGGTGCGCGCAAAACCATACACAAGTTTAGGATGGGACGCCGCGCCGCCCGATCGCCTCGGAAAGCCGTACCAGATCGGCGACCGTGCGCACGCCCATTTTGCGCATCATACTGCCGCGGTGCAGCTTCACGGTGATTTCGCTGAGGCCAAGGTCGGCGGCGATCTGCTTGTTCATCAGCCCGGCCACGACGCGTTCCATGACTTCGCGTTCGCGAGGTGTCAGCGAGGCCTGGCGCTGTGCGGCCGCGGCGATCGCGTCTTCGTCCTCCAGCCGCTTTCGGTCGCGGTCGAGCGCGGTTTCGACGGCATCGATAATATCCTGATCGCGAAATGGCTTTGCGAGAAAGTCGATCGCGCCCGCCTTCATGGCGCGCACGCTCATCGGAATGTCGCCATGCCCGGTGATGAAAACGATCGGCGCGCGGTCACCGCGTTCCATCAGTTTCGCCTGGATTTCCAACCCGTTCATGCGCGGCAGGCGGACATCCATCACCAGGCAGCTGGGCCCTTTTGGCAACGTGTGCTCGAACAGCGTTTGCGCTGAATCGAAGGTGAGCGTTCGCAGGCCGATCGAGCGAAACAGCGAATCCATCGCAGAGCGCACCAGTGCGTCATCATCGACGATGATGACCGTCGGTTCGCCGTGATGATCGCTGCCGTCTGTCTCCTGCGTCCGTCGTGCCACCCGATCTCCCTTCCTTCCCGTCTCCCGACCATCGCCGCGATCGGGCTTTTGCGCTTTACCGCGTCTTGCCGGGCTGTCCTATGGCTGGGGCAGGTTTCGCAAGGTGCGGACCATGGCGGCGGCATGTTCGGCGCATTTCTGGATATCGCGCAGGCTGCTCTCCACTTCCGCAAGATCGGGGTGATCGCGCTTGAGCCAGCGCAGCGCGGCACCGGCATTGGAGAGGATGCTGGAAAGCGGCTGGTTGATCTCGTGCATGATCGAAGCGGCCTGGATTTCCCCTTTGCCGCCTTCGGTGCCGTTGGCATCGCTTGGTGTCATTCGATTTCACCAGTCCATTGCGGGTGGAGGGGAGCCGTGAAGCGGTGAGCGCAAAGAAAAATGCGTGGCCGCATGCGACGTTACGATACCAGCGGCGGCGGACGATTATTGTCGAAATCGCACACAATAACCAAAGCTTGTCCCATATTGCGCCCAGCTTTGCTGAGCGGTGCGCGCGTGCCTGTTCGCATCGGTCGAATGTCCCCGTGGCGACGCAAAACGTCTTTTGCCGTCCCTGTAAGATCGCGCGCGCCGACATCGAAAAGCGCGGCGGTCCACATCAAGACAGGATGATGTTCGCGGGGACGGATGCCCTTGTGCGGCGCGTTTGGCGCGGTTGGAAAATGCCGACCATGTTCCAACCCACCGAATATACGATTGTATGATTACGGCACCGAATGCCGACCAATACACGGTGCTCATCCGAAACCTCAGGATGTGCCCCATGAATGCCATAGCGACCGGCCCGCTGTTACGGCCCGTTATGATAGCGCTGGTGTCCCGCACGGACGGGAAGGGCGCGTGATGCGGATTGCAATTGTCGGAGGCTCGCTCGGCGGGCTCTTTGCGGCGGCGTTGCTGCAACAGGCCGGGCACACGGTCCATGTCTATGAGCGGTCGCGCGCGGGCCTCGCCGGGCGCGGTGCCGGGCTGGTGCCGCAGGAGGATGTCTTCGCGACCTTGCGTCTGCTCGGGCTCAACCATTTGGCGAGTGTCGGCGTGGTCGCGCGGGAGCGGATTTTTCTCGACCTGGCCGGTCGCATCGTCGACCGCGCAGCCACGCCGCAACTGCACGTGTCGTGGGATCATCTCTACACCGGCCTGCGTGACCTTGTGGGGGAGGAAAATTACAGCGTCGGGAGGCTGGTCCAGCGCGCGGGCCAGGACAATGGCTTGGCCTGGATCGAGTTCGCCGACGGTGCGCGCGCGGAGGCGGAGCTCGTGATCGGTGCCGACGGGATCGGGTCGGCGGTGCGGTCGGCCGTCATCGGCGGCACGCAAAATGCGCGCTATACTGGCTATGTCGCCTGGCGTGGGCTGATCCCGGAAAACGCCTTGTCGGCATCGGCGGCGAGCACCTTGCTCGACCGTTTCGCCTTCTACACGGCGCAGCGGACGCAGGCGCTGGGCTATGTCGTGCCGGGGCCGCGCGGCGAGATCGATCAAGGCCATCGGCGATACAATTGGGTGTGGTATCGACGCGAAGCCGATCTGAGCGCCACGCTGACGGACCGCGAGGGGCGGGTGCATCCCTTCTCCCTTGCGCCAAAGCAACTGTCGAACGCGGCCAGGTCCACCTTGCGCCACGACGCCGAAACGCAATTGCCGCCGCAATTCAGGGATGCGCTGCACGCCGAGCCGGAGCCGTTTGTGCAAGCGATCTTCGATTATGAAACCCCGCAGATGGTCCGTGGCCGCTTGGCGCTGGTTGGCGACAGTGCCTTCGTCGCGCGTCCGCACACTGCGATGGGGGTGGCCAAGGCGGCGGCGGATTCGCTCGCACTGGCCGAGGCACTGGCGGGCGCGCCCGTCGAACAGGCCTTGCTGCACTATCAACGCGAGCGGTTGCCGGTTGGGCGCGCGATCACGCAATATGGCGGGCGACTGGGGGACTTCATGGCCTGATCGGCCGCGCGCGCCGGGCTTAGAGGGACGGGTGTTGTGACGCCTAGAACGGCACCGGCGCGGCGAAGCGGGCCGCGCTTTCTTCGCGCGCGCCGAGCACTTCCGCCATCCGCACCAGGTCGGCAAGCGATTGTGCGCGCATCTTGCGCATCATGTTTCCGCGGTGAATCTTGACGGTGATTTCGCTGACACCAAGGCGCGATGCCACCTGCTTGTTGAGCAGGCCGGCTGTCACCAGGCTCATCACCTCGCGCTCGCGCGGCGTCAGCGTCTCGTAAAGCGGGCGCGCCGTGTCACTTTTGCGCGTCTCGGCCCGGCGCACGGCGTTGAGGCGGACCGCCTCGTCGACCGCCGCGAGGATCTTGTCATCGGCGCAGGGCTTGGTCAGGAAATCGACCGCGCCCGCTCTCATGCCCTGCACCGTCATCGGGATGTCGCCATATCCGGTCATCAGGATGACCGGAACCTTGGCATCGCGCTCGCGCAGCTCCCGTTGGAAGTCGAGACCGCTCGCTCCGTTCAGACGAACATCCAGCAAGAGGCACGCCGCATCCTTTGCGCGGGGGCAGGCCAGATAGTCGGCGGGCGCGGTGAAGGTGCGCACCATGAACCCCGCCGCGCGCAACAGGTTGTCGATCGCGCTGCAAACGTCGCGATCGTCATCGATCACGCAGATGAGGGCGGGGGGGCTTGCTGTTTCCGAAATGCTCATCGCGTGTCTCCCACTTGCTCGTCAACGGGCAGCCGCAGCCGCTCGACCGAGGGGAATATGCCATCCGTCGCTTGGGACGGGCTACCATCCAAGCGAGCAGCCGCCCTACACCAAGGTATGGTGGCGCGAACGACCATGTCCGGCACAGGGGCGTAGGCTGTGGTACCGCGCGCTTTTGCCGGGCGCGCGGAAAGGGAGCGGGCCGCAGACGCTGCAGAAATGCTTGCGCGACCCAAGACGATGTACGGCGCTTTCAAACGCTAAGTATCTTTAAACGAAAGTATAAATTTAACGGCTGCATCGAATTTCTAGATGAGACCCGAGGCCTGGTGCCTCCTGGGGCGATTTTGCCCTGGTCAGGAAACAGTGCCGGTGTGGCGCTGGTCGAATCGGAGGAGAATTCTAATGAGCAACGGAAATAGCTATGCGCGCCCATTCGCCGCCCTGACGGTGGCGGGTCTGTTGGTGGTGGGCCTGTCTGCGCCGGCAATGGCGGCTTCGACCAAGAGCATTCAGAAAACCGAAGACGCGTTGCTCGCCGCCGGTTTCGTCGATCGCCCGGCCAGCACGCCCGAGCGCGTCGCGATGATCGCCCAACTCCCCAAGAACACATTCATCCGCCGGGTGAAGGGGCAGATGGTGCATTACGTCTATGCCGATACCAAGAATTGCAACTGCATCTATGTCGGCACCCAACAGGCATACGGGGCGTATGTGAAGGCGATGCAGGCCCAGAAGCTGGCCGACACGCAGCAGATGGCGGCGGAGGATTACGCGAATCCGGCCTGGAACTGGGGCGCCTGGGGCGGCTTCAACCGCGGCTGGGGCTTCGGGCGCTATCGCGGCTGGTAAGGGGAAGCAGGCGCGCCGCTCGACTGGAGCATCCGATGCTTGCGGCGCGCCTTTTTGGTTTTTGAAGGGGAGGGCCAATGCCAGACACGGATCCAAGCGGCCTAGCCTTGCCAGGCCCGATGCCGCCGTTCGCCGCCCTCGGAACCCCCAATTTTCGACGGTTCGTCACGGGCCAGGGCATCAGCCTGGTCGGGTCGTGGACGGAAACCGTCGCACAGGCATTGCTCGTCCTGCAATTGACCAATTCGGCGGTCGCAGTGGGCCTCGCCACCGCCGCGCGGTATCTGCCGGTGCTGTTGCTGACGCCCTATGCCGGCCTGATCGTCGATCGCCACGACAAGCGCCGCATCCTGATCCTCACCGCATGTTCGCTGGCGCTGTTGTCGGTGTTGCAGGGCGCTCTCGTCCTGTCGCATCACATGCAGATGTGGGTGGTGTTCGTCGTGGCGCTGGTCTTTGGCACGCTGTCGGCACTCGACAACCCTGCCCGCCAGGCGTTCATCCCCGAAATGGTCGGCAAAGGTCTGATCCGCAACGCCGTCACCATCAACAGCACGATGGTCAATGTCGGGCGGGCGCTTGGGCCGCTGGTCGCCGCCGGGCTGGTCAGCACGGTCGGCATCGGATGGTGCTTTCTCATCAACGCCATCAGCTTTGCAGCCGTGCTGTTCGCGCTCGCTACGATGGACACCCGCGCGCTGTTCCCGGTAAAACGCGTAGCGGTGGCGCGCGGTCAGGTGCTGCAGGGCCTGCGATATGCCGCGACCGTGCCCGAGATTATCGGGCCGATCGCGATGATGGCGCTGATCGGCACTTTTACCTACGAGTTTGAGGTCAGCCTGCCGATCTTCGCGAAGATGGAGCTGAACCCCGCACCTGTGACCTATAGCTGGCTGCTCGGCGCGTTCGGCGCGGGGTCGGTGCTGGGTGGTTTCTATTGCATGGTCCGTCCGGCAACGGGCTTGCCCCGCCTAGTGCGCGCCGCCGCGCTTTATGCGGCGGCGATGCTGGCGCTGTCCTTCGCGCCGTCCTTGCCGGTGGCGGTACCGGTGCTGATCGTGGTGGGCCTGGCCAGCATCACCTTCATCACGACCGGAAATTCGACGATCCAGCTTGCCGCCGCGCCCGAATATCGCGGTCGGGTGACAGGTTTGTGGTCGACCGCCTTTGTCGGATCCACGCCGATCGGCGCAACGATCATCGGCTTTGTTGCAGCGCTCAGTCCGCGCTGGGCGATCGTGGTGGGTGCGCTGGCGTGCATCGTCGCGGCATGGGTCGGGTGGCATTTCCTGGGCCTGCGCCCGGCCCCGAACGGCGATGCAGAGGATTCCGGGGCACCCCGCTCAAAGCGATACGGAAAGCGCTGTGCATAAACTTCCGTATGATAGCATCCGCGGAGGTTCCAAGAGATCAGAGTGACACGTTTGCACCGGAGAATTGGAAGGAAAGTGCGATGATCGCAACAGAAAGTCCGAAGCCGGGTTTCGCGCCCCAGATCACAGTATTGCCGCCGATGCCCGAACCGAGCGCGGCCGACGAGGTCAATCATCGCGTCGCCAACAGCCTGCAATTGCTTGCTGCCATGGTTTCGATCGAGGCGCGCGGGATCGTCGATCCGCTGGCGCTGGCCGCGCTGGACATGACGCAGCGCCGGATCGGCGCGATCGCGGGCGTTCACCGCCTGTTGTATCAAGTGCGCGATGCCCGCTCGGTCGACATGGCGGCCTATCTCGGCGAGTTGGCCGGCGATCTGGAGCAGAGCTGCGCCGATGCAGCGGGCGGACGGCATGTCCGCATCGACGCGGAGACGCTGCATCTGCCGGCGGACGACGCGACCGCAATCGGCATCATCGTGTCGGAACTGGTCGGAAACGCCTGTAAATATGCTTATGATCCGGGCCAATCCGGGGACATCCAGATCTCGCTACGGGCGATGCCGTTCGGCGGCTATCAGCTCGAAGTCTCGGATCGCGGGCGCGGCATGGCGGGCGGCGTCGCCCCGCAGGGCACCGGGCTTGGCACTCGGCTGATCGCAATGATGGCGGACCGGCTGCGCGCGCGCTATGCGTGGCGCGACATGCGGCCGGGGACTTGCTTCACCTTGCTGGTCGATCGGTGCTGACCGGCTTTATTGAAGCAATATCTGATCGATCTGTGCGCGGAATTGGGCGATCCGGGCGCGATCGGCGCTGGCATCATGGTCCGGCCGTGCGACCGCCAGGGGGCAATCCGCCGCGATCAGCACGTTGGTCATGGCGTCGGGGCTGATGGCAGGGTCCATTCGCCGCATCTCCTTGACCGCCTCTTCGACGACATTTTCACGGTTGCCGCCGCCCAGCCGTCCGGTCAATCCCGCGACATAGCCGGCACCGCCGATGGAGGCCGGGGCGACCGCTGCTGCATCCGGGCACCCCACGACCGTAATGGGTTTGCTGGACGAGCAGCCGCCCAGGAAGAGCGCAAGCGAGCCGAGGAAAATGCGTCCGTCCATATCGATCTCCCGTGGAACACGATCGTCATGGCGGCGCACCCGGGGGGCAGGGGAGGTGCGCCGCCATCGCCGAGATCCCTTCCGCGATTGCGGACGGGCGGCACGTCTCGCAGGCACACCACGCGCATCATGGCGGGTGGCACTGCTCGAACATCCCCGAGATATGGAGGTGCTGGTGCGATCCAAGTCATACCAAGGTTTGTATGGCCGAGGCCTGCCGGTGGCGCGGTTTTCCTGCGGCTGCCCGCTCCGACGACCGCTCCAAACCGCGTCTCCAAACCATTGTATAATTTCGGGGGCGCGGCCCGAAACCTAGATAGGCAGTGCCGGTCATATTCGGGACCAGTGGTCACACACGATCAACCGCCGAATCCCTATGCCCTGGCACCGACCGGACGTTCCTTCGGGCAGCGTCTCCATTCCTTCCTCCCAAAAAGGGCAAATGCGGATGTCAAACCTCAAGCGTGAACCGTCCCGGCGCGCGGTTCTTGTCGGGACCGCCAGCGTCGCTGCCGCGACGTTGCTGCCCACAGCAACTTTTGCGCGCCCCCTTCCCCCCAAGCACACCGGAGATACCAAGATGGCCAGCGGATTCATCAAGACCAAGGACGGCACCGAGATCTTCTACAAGGATTGGGGTCCCAAGGACGCCCAGCCGATCGTGTTCCACCACGGCTGGCCGCTGTCGGCGGACGATTGGGACGCGCAGATGCTGTTCTTCCTCGCCAACGGGTATCGCACCGTGGCGCATGACCGCCGTGGTCATGGGCGTTCCACCCAGGTCGATACCGGCAACGATATGGATCATTATGCCGCAGACGCTTCGGCGGTGGTGGAGCATCTGGACCTGCGCAATGCCGTCCACATCGGTCATTCGACCGGTGGCGGCGAAGTCGCCCGTTATGTCGCGCGGTACGGCCAGCCGCAGGGACGCGTGGCCAAGGCCGTGCTGGTCAGCTCGGTTCCGCCGTTGATGCTGAAGACGCCGAACAACCCCGGCGGCACGCCGCTATCGGTCTTTGACGGCTTTCGCGCCGCTCTCGCCGCCAATCGTGCGCAATTCTATCGCGATGTTGCCTCCGGCCCGTTTTACGGCTTCAACCGACCCGACGCGAAGGTTTCGCAAGGGGTGATCGACAATTGGTGGCGCCAGGGCATGATGGGCGGCGCGATCGCCCAATATGAGGGCATCAAGGCCTTTTCGGAAACCGACCAGACCGATGACCTGAAGGCAATGGCGGTGCCAACCCTGATCCTGCAGGGCGATGACGATCAGATCGTGCCGTATAAGGACGCGTCGATGCTGCAGGTCAAGCTCGTGCAGAACGGCACGCTCAAGATCTACAAGGGGTATCCGCATGGGATGCTGACCACCCATGCCGACGTCATCAACCCGGATCTGCTCGCGTTCGTGAAGGGCTGAGCCCCGGATCCGCACGACGACAAAAAGGGGAGGGTGGAGCAATCCACCCTCCCTTCTTCGTATCTGCAGCTGGCCTGTGTCCGTGTCCGGCGGGCGCGATCCCCGAGCCGACAAAAAAAGGGGGGCGGGCCGCGCGGCCCGCCCCCTCCGGGGGGGTATCAGCGCTTGTAGATGACGGTGCTGACGGTGTCGTGCAGCGAACCCTTGGGGTGCGACTTGCACGTGCTGACAATGACCGGGGTGAGCGTGTCGACAGCGCTGATGTCGATGGCCTTCACGCTGGGATTGCGGGCCTTGTTGTAGCCGATGATATAGGAAATCGCCTGCGGCTTGTACTTGTTCTCGATGTCGAGAAAGTCTTCGCAGCTAATTTCCTGGCCGCCTTTGCGCGTCTTTACGAATTGATCGGTGGTGACGACGCCGTTCTTGACCTGAATGTTCTTGGCCGTGCTCTGCGAGCAGGCCGGCGTCGCCAAAGCGGCCATCAGGATGCTGGCTGCGAAGAAGGAGGAGCTGCGCATGGGAAGAACCTTTCGTGTTACGCTCGCAAGCGTGGGTCATGGGACGATCTGACACTCCGGCCGGTACTGTGCGGCCAAAGCGATTTCGATCGCCGCCAAAGTAACGGCGCGACGGGCGCATTTTGATAATACGTTGATATGAGTCGGTGGCGCGATCGGTATCCGCTGGCCAGAGATGACACCGTTATTGCCCGTGTTGGTCGCGACGCTGTGTGTCGGCATCTGTCTGCGGACATGCGGCGACGTCAACGGGAAGAACTCGAAACGATCGTATAGGTATCACCACCAAAGCGGCTCGTCATACCGTGAAACAGCCCGAACGGATCTTGGTTCGGCGTCAGGATCACCGTAAAAGTCGAGGTATCGTCATGACCGACCCGCGCGCTGCGCAGCTTTCACCGCATCATGAGGCCCCCGTCTTCGGCAATCCGGATATGCCGGCCGAGGGTCGTGTGAACATTGCCGATGACGCCAAAAGCAGCCGCATGACCGGCCCGCGCAATCCGGTGATCGAAAGCCAGTTCCCGTCGCAGATCGATGCGCCGGCGACCGACATCAGCACCCAGCCGTTCTTCTGGTCGTCGTTCAACATCTCGCCGCGCCGCCAACAGCTTGGGGGCTGGGCACGCGAGCTGACACAGGCCGATTTCGCGATCTCCGACGAAATTTCTGGCGTGAACATGTATCTCGAAGCGGGCGGCATCCGCGAGCTGCACTGGCACCAGACGGCGGAATGGGCGATCATGACGCGCGGGCGCTGCCGCGTCACCACGCTCGATCGCCACGGCCGCCCGAGCATTGAAGATGTGGAGGCGGGCGACCTGTGGTACTTCCCGCCGGGCCTGCCGCACTCGCTGCAGGGGCTCGGTCCGGACGGTGCCGAATTCGTCATCGTCTTCGACGACGGCTCCCAGTCCGAAAGCAACACCCTCCTCATCACGGATTGGTTCGCGCACACGCCGCCCGAGGTGCTCGCCAAGAATTTCGGGATGCCGATCGAGACGTTCAAGGATATCCCGCTCCACAACCTCTGGATCTTCGCGGCGAACGAACCCGGCGATCTTGACGCCGATCGCAAGGCGGCCAGGGTCGTGGAAGGGACCGAGCCGGTGATCTTCCGCCTGTCGCGCTCGCCCGCCATCAAGAGCAATAGCGGCGGCAGCATCCAGACCGCGGACAGCCGCAACTTTCCAATCGCGAAGACCGTGGCGACCGCGCTGGTCACGATCGAGCCGGGCGGGATGCGCGAAATGCATTGGCACCCCAATGCAGACGAATGGCAATATTACCTGCGCGGAAGCGCACGCATGACGGTGTTCAACACCGGCCCCAAGGCGACCACGACCGATTTTCGTCCCGGCGACGTTGGCGTCGTGCGGCGCAATTACGGCCATTATGTCGAAAATACCGGCGATGACGTGCTGCAGTTCGTCGAGGTGTTCCGCTCGGATCGTTATGAGGAGGTCTCGCTCGCCAATTGGCTCAGCCATTTGCCCCCGGCGCTGGTCACCCAGCACCTCAATATCGACGCTGAGACGCTGGCGAAATTTCCGGTCGGAACCCAGGGTATCGTCCCCCTCCCGACCAATCGACCGTCCCCTTAGGCTTGGCACCTTTGGTGGTGCCCTGTCGTTCGGCGGCCAGACCCCGATCGTGTGCAGATTATACAATCCTCGGTGCTCGGGTCACCCTAAGCCCTCTTCATCGGGGTCGCGTCACTGCGTGGGCGTCAATCCGGGATGAGCTTGGCGTGCGGCTACGGGCGCGTGCAACATTTCTGCGCGGTGTGGGATTGATATGACCTCGATCGATCACAGGCCTTCGTCGAGCGTCGTATTTGGCACTGTCGATGCCGCAGAGTTCACAGACCAGGGTTCATCGGACGGCAGCTTCACGCGACGGCTGTTTGGCCGGATCACCGAAAGTGCGGCGCTGGCCGATGCGCTTGCGCGCGTGCGGGCCAGCGGTCGTTCCGAAATCGTGTTGCTGTCGGGCGTGTCCGGGGTCGGAAAGTCGGCGCTGGTCCGCAGATTTCGCATGTTGATGGCGGCATCGCCGCATCGCTTCACGGCGGGCAAATGCGACCAGCTTCACCATCATGCGCCGTTCGTGCCGATAGCACAGGCATTAAAACATCTGGCGCATGGCCTGCTCGGCGAAAGCGATGCCATGCTCGAGAGCTTGCGCGCGTCCCTTTTGCCGGAATTGGGAAACGATACCCGCTTGGTCGTCGATCTCGTGCCGGACATGGAGATCGTGCTTGGAACCGGTGGCGCGCGGACCGACATGTCCCCCGCACTCGCCAAGGTCAGGCTTCACAAAGCACTGTTGGCGACGATTGCAGCGCTGGCGACGCGGGAAGCGCCGCTGATCCTGTTTCTGGACGATATTCAGTGGGCTGACCCCTTCTCGCTTGAAATGCTGATGAGTCTGGCCGCCGATCCCCCGGCCAACACGCTCGTCATCCTGGCCTATCGTGAAGACGAAGCGCATGTGTATTTAAAGCCCGTCGGCTTCCTCGACGGAATCGGCGCGTGCGCGCTTCCCGTGACAACGATCGCGTTGGCGGCGTTAGCGCCGGATTCGATCGTCGAGATGCTGGAGCACACCTTCGGCGGCTCAGATCGTGATCTGAGGGCGTTGGGGCACGCCATTCATGCGAAAACCGGCGGAAATCCGTTCTTCGTGCAGCAGGTTCTCGGCAGCCTGCGCGAGGAGGGGGTGATCCGCTATGACGAGCCGCGGCAGTGCTGGATTTGGACCGCCCAAAACCTCGAAACGTCGGTGCAAACCGGCAATGTGGTCGACTTTACCGGTAGCCGCGTCGAACGCCTGCCGGGCGAGCAACGCGAAGTCCTCCAATCGCTTGCGTTGATCGGCAGCCGTGCGGATTCCGGTTTGCTTGGGGCGTTCATGGATCTTGATCGCGATCCGTTGGAGGCGCGGACACGCCCGCTGGTCGAAGCCGGGTTCCTCCACCGCGATGCCACGCACTATGCGTTCGCGCATGACCGCATCATGGAAGTTTCCATCGCCTTGACCCCGGAGGCCGACCGGCCCGCTCGACATGCCGCGCTTGCGCGCCTGATGCTCGAGCAGCGCGGTACCACCGGCGTCACTGAATTCGATATCGCCGACCATGTTGTCGGGGCGATGCTGAGCGATGTTGCCATAATCGACCGGCCGCTGTTCGCGCGGGCGCTTGTCGACGCGGCGGATCGCGCGTTGCAGACAGCCGCGGTTGACCAGGTCACGCGCTACATGGAGGGCGCGAAGCGCCTGTCGTCCGACGAATGGTGGCAAACCCATTATACCTTGGCGTTCGACATCGATTTTCGCAGGATCGAAAATCTGTTGCAGATTGGTGCTGTGGACGTTGCCGAACGCGCGATCGACGCGTTGTTGGGCCATGCCGCCAAACCGATCGACAAGGCGCGGGTGTATCGCCTGAAGGCGGTCACGCGGACGCTCCATTCCGATTATGACGGCTCGATCGCGGCGGGGCTGGCCGGGCTGGCGCTGCTCGGTGTCGATCTCCACCGCTTTCCCGCACAGGCCGAATGCGACGCCGCCTATCAGCGGGTTCGGATGGCGCTTGGCGATGCCCCGATCGCCAGCCTGGCCGATCTGCCCAAAACCGATGATCCCGAAATCGAGGCGATCATGGCTTTGTTGACGACGATGGTCGCTGCGATTTTCGCAGATGACGGGCTGCGTTTCATCCACGTCGCCAAGATCGTCGAGCTCACGCTGGCCCATGGGGCCACTGCGGGGTCGGCTTATGGCCTGGCCTGGTTCGGGGTGTTCGTGTGCGATTTCTACGGACAATATGCCGACGGCTTCGAATATGGTCTGGCCGCGCTCGCGCTGGTCGACCGGCATGGATTTGAGACGCAGCGAACGGGCACGCTTGTCGCGCTCGATCAGCTCAGTCCGTGGACGCAGCCATTTTCCTACGCCGTCCTGCGGATCCGCGAAGCGATTGCAGCGGGGCATGCGGCGGGTGATCTTGGCATGACCTGTTATGCGCGCAACCACCTGGTGACGGACCTGCTGATGATGGGGGCACCGCTGTCGCTGGTCGAAGAAGAGGCCGAACGCGGGCTGCAGTTGACGCGCCGCATCAATTTTCGCGACATCGAATTGCTGATCGGCGGCCAGTACGGGCTGGTGCGTCAGCTCAGCCGGAACGAAACGATGCCGCCGTTCGAATCCGCAGGCGACATCACCTCGGCCTCGACCCGGTTCTGGGTTCGCCTGAATGCCGGCATGGCGGCCTATTTCTTCAAGGATTATGCGCGGGCATCGCAGGTGCTCGACGAAGCGGAGCTCCTGTCCTGGGCGCTTCCGGCCAATATCGATCTGGCCTATCTCGCCTTGTTCTCCGCCCTCACGGCCGCCCAATACGGGGAAGGTGCGGACGCCCTGCGCAAGGTTGAGGTCCATCGCGCCCGGCTCGCGACCTGGGCCCAGCTCAATCCTCGCAATTTCGAGAATAAGCGCTTGCTCGTCGAAGCGGAAATGGCGCGCCTGCGTGGCGAGGGGCTGGGGGCCCTGCAGCTTTATGATCGTGCGATCGAGGCGAGCGGGGACTTTGGCCACGAAAGAGCGATGGCCCACGAACTGGCCGCGCGCCATTGCACCGCAATCGGGCTGGGCGCGACCGCTGCCTATCATGGCCGCGCGGCGCGCACCGGCTATCGCGATTGGGGTGCCACCGCCAAGGCCACCCTGCTTGAAACGGATCATCCCGAATGGTTTTGCAGCCAGCAAGGCGATCAGACTCGCGACGTCGATACGGTGCTCGATCTCGCGCTGTCCTTCTCTCAGGAACTCGCCCCTGACCGGCTGACCGAGCTGCTCACCAGCACGATGATCGAGCGCTCCGGCGCACAGCGTGGCTTGCTGATGATTTTGCGCGACGGCGAGCCCGTCATCGAATCCATGGGGGTTCGCACGCCGGACGGGATCGAGGTCAGCGTGGCGGCGGTGATCCCCACCGCCGAGCGCATAGACCCAACGATCCTGAACACGGTGATGCGCACGCAGACATCGGTTATCACGGGCGATCGGCAGCAGGGGCAAGTCCTGTCGATTCCCCTGCTCCAGCGCAATCGGTTGCTCGGCATCGTGCATCTCGAAAGCTGTCCCGCAGAGAGCTGCTCGCCGTCCGGCATCGCCTTGATGGAGCGGATCGCTGCGGTGGCCAGTATCGCGCTTGGCACCGCGCACCGTCACGCCGCGCTGATGGAGGAGGATGCGCGTCGCGCGCAGACCGAAAATGCGCTGCGCGCCGCTCGGGCGGAATTGGCGCGGACCTCGCATCTTTCGGTGATGGGCGGGCTCGCCGCATCGATCGCGCATGAAATCGGCCAGCCACTCGCCGCGATCGTGTCGCATGCCGGGGCCAGCATCCGGTGGCTGAAGCGAGCCGAGCCCAATGTCCCGGAAGCCGTGACGGGCCTGCAGCAGATCAAGGATGGCGGCTTGCGCGCGGCCGACATCGTCCGCGGCCTTCGCGCGCTGGCCCGGCAGGAACCCGCATCCCGCAAACCCGTCGTCCTGAATGCCGTGGTGCGCGACGTGCTGGAGCTGACGGCGGCGGAAATCGACGAGCGCGGGGTCGTGCTGGTTGTGCACCTCGACGAAACCGAATCCGTCGTCATCGGGGACTATGTGCAATTGCAGCAGGTCGTGCTCAACCTGGTGATGAACGCGATTGACGCGATGGGGGCCGTTCCGGAGGCGGAGCGCGCTTTGACGGTTACGACACACCGGGAAGAGGGCAGCGCCGTCGTGCGGGTGGAGGATTCGGGCACCGGCATTTCGCCGGAACATCTCGCGCGCATCTTCACGCCGCTGTTCACCACCAAATCGAAGGGGATGGGCATGGGGCTGGCGATCTGCAAATCGATCGTCGAGGCTCATGGCGGACGATTGACGGCACGCCATGCCGACAAACGCGGTACCGTTTTCACCTTCGAACTGCCGAGCACCGCCGAAGGTGCTGTGCCGGGAGAGGGCGCTTAGCCGGCCGAGCCCCGGCTAAGCCAGTCTTGACCATGCCACTGCATGGGAAACGCGATGGCTCTGGCGGGCATGGCTGGATCTAATTCGCTAAAACCACTTGCACCTGTCCGCCATTATAGTCGGTCAGGAAAAGTGTCTGTCCGTCGCCGCCGACGCTGACCGAGCGCGGAAAGTGTGTGGCCGGAATGGACGCCGTCAGTTTGGGCGCACTTGGCACAGCGTCGAGCAAGGCGAGGTTTCCCGTGGCCGTCGCTCCGCCAAACCGATTGGAGTTCGCAACGGCCAGGCGCTTTCCGCCAGCGAACACCGCAAGCCCGACCGGTGCCTGCCCGCCGCTGTCGCTTTCCCCCAAAAACGCCTGTGCCGGATCGGTTTCAAGCCGGTCTGTTGAGAAGGCGAGGACCTTGTCGTCGCCCCGCGCCGCCACCCACACCGTCTGCCCATCGGGTGACACCGCCGCGCGCACCGGCGAGCACCCCGCCGCTGTCGCTGAAATCACCGAGCGGGCATCGCCAGCTTCGGCCCGGGCGACGTCGATCACCGATAACAAGCCAAACGGCTGCGCGGGCCCGTCGCCCTGTCGGCAACCGCCACGCGCGAGCTTTGGAAAGGTCGCATTGGCCAACCGCGCACCGGGCCGCGCCACTTCGCTGGTCACGTAGAGCCTGCGTCCGTCGCGCGACAGCACCACGCTGGTGACCGCAGCGGCACCCGTTGCGACGCGGCCCACCACCCTGCCGCCGGTCGGCGCGCCCTTTTCGTCATAGGAAAGCGCGACGATGGCGACGTGACCGCGCAGGTCGTGCCCCGCAGCATCGGTCGACACGACGCCATATTCGTTCGCGACGAAGGCATAGCGACCGTCTGGCGAGATCGTAACATCGATGCTGCCTTGCCGCGACGCCGCGCTTCCGAGCGATACCGTTACCGGGCTCGCGTGGCAGCCATTGATTACGGCGGCGCGGCTAAACAGTTGCAGGCCAGCATCCCCCGCCGCCACGACCAGCGTGTTCCGGTCAGCCGTAATCGCGATCGCATGCACTTGCTTCGCATCCACCGCTTGAAAGCAGTCGAACTTCAGCGCGGCAGGCGAGGTGCCCGTAAAGACTCGCAGCCCTGTTGCGCTATCAGGCCTTCCATTTGCCGTGACCGTCACGATCAACGCGCCTGGCAGGGGCAGTGTCGCAAACGGGTGCCCCTGGGTCGGAAGGGCCGCGATCTCTTGCGCCCGTACGGGCGTGGCGAGTGCCAGCACAGCTAGAATCAGGAAACGCATGGAGTGCCTTTTTGAAGATCAGACAAAAACGCCGCGTGCGACAGTGTGCGCTTGCGCGCAGCACATCGCAACGCCTGCCAACGCTGGATAAGCCACCGTATGTCGAGGGAAATGGTGACGCACCAACGCTGAAAGCGACGCTGGTGCCGACCCGACCACGGGGCCTGACGCTCAGCGCACGGTACGGTTGATCAGAACGCGCTTGCGGATCCAGTCTGCCATCGTGTCGAGCGCGACCGGTGCCACGGTCTCCTCGATATCGGCATATTCGCCCAAAGCGCCTGTCTTTGCCGTTTGGAACAGATGATTGAGACCCGGCAGCTCGACAATTGTGACATCGGGATTGCCCTTGGTCGCCGTCCGGATTGGCGGCAGGTTTTGCTCGGGCAGCACCTGGCCGTCCTTCGAGCCGTTCAGTGCCAGGATCGGGCATTTTACCTTTGCGAGCGTCGGGCCCGGATCATAGTCGAACAGATCGCGCATCCATTTCGAGCTCAGCGTGGTTGCCATCGCTTCGGCTTGCTCGTGCGAGCGGATCAGATCGGCACCCTCGCCCGTGATAACCTTCATCGCCCGCGCGTGGGCCTCGGCCTCGTCTTTCGATCCGCGCATCGCCAACACCATGCGGTCGGTCAGCGCCTGTGTCTGACGGACCTGCTTGGGCGTCTGACCCATTGCCGGGGCAAGCCTGGCGCGCTGCGCCGCGAGCACCTGCGACAGCGGCACGCCGGGCCCCGCCATCAGGACGATGAACGCGATCCTCGGATCCTTCGCGGCAACCTTCGGTGCCACGATCCCGCCCTCGCTATGGCCGATCAGGCCGATCCGCGCCGGATCAATGTCGGCGCGGGTGCGCAGGAACGCCACGTCGGCGGCGGTATCCACCGCGAAGTCGTCGTCGATCGCGGCGGCAAAGTCGCCGGTCGACTTTGCGACGCCTCGGTCGTCCATGCGCAGCACCGCGATGCCGTCGCGCGTCAGCCGATCGGCGATGACCGCGAAGGGCTTATGGCCGAAGATCGTTTCGTCGCGGTCCTGGGGCCCCGAACCCGTGATCAACACCACCGCCGGGAACGGGCCCTTGCCCGCAGGCAGGGTGAGCGTGCCCGCGAGCTTCACCCCCGGGGCGCTCTCCACCGTCACCTCCTCGGTGCGATAGGGAAAGGGGGGCTGCGGGGTCTGCGGGCGCTTCGGCGCAGCGGCCTGCTTCGCTTGCGGGGTAAAGACCAGCGGACCCTTATAGTTTGGCCCTTCCCATGTGCCGTCGATCGTGCGGCCGTCCGCCGATAGCGTCCCTTCGAAGCGGCTGCCGTTGACGGTGAAGCGGACCTTCTGGCCCTCGCGCGTGAGCGTGGGCAGCGGCAGGCCGAAGGCGAGCTGGTCGGGCGAATCCAGGCTCACTACCGTGCCCCGGGCATCGGTCGTGACATGGAGCACCAAGCGGATCGTCGCGCCCGCCGGGGTGATGGTCCCGGCCCAGTCGCCGTCCAAGCCGGTGATCACCGGACGCGCATCGGGCTTGCCGGCGGTCAGCACCAGCGGCAGCGCCTTGCCCTGCCGCCATTCGCCGACCCACGCCTTGCGCGCCGCATCCCAGCGAGCGGCATAGCTGGCGTGGATCGCGTCGACGGCGAAGCTGAGCGCGTCGCCCTCCACCTTCACCGCGTCCAGCGGGATTAGTGCAGGGGTCTGGTCGGGGCTCTGCATCACGCCCTGATAGCCGCCGTCAGCCTTGGGGCTGATCGTCACGCCGATCCGCAGTACGACGCCGGGAGGAATGCTGAGCGTGCCGTGCCACTCGCCTGCGGCTTGCTGGGCATGCGCCGCGCCGGGGGCGATGGCGGCCATTGCAACCGATGCCGCAAGGGCCGCGCTCGTTCGGATGATTCCGTACATTCCGTGTTTCCCCCTCAATAATGGTTGAACTAGGCGGCGCGTGCCCTGCCGCGCAGCGACAGGCAGTAGCCCAGCGTCACCGCAATCCCAGTGATAACGGCAGCGCTGCCGAGCGGCAGTGCTACGGAGAGCGGAGCGAACGCCATCAGCACCGTATAGACCAAGCCGCTCCCGCTGTCCTGTGTCGAACGATCTTTGGCAGGCCGCCGGGGCCTCACACCGCCGAGTTGAGAGTGACGGAGACGATGTGTGCCGGTGCGGTGACGCTAAGGGGCTCGTCGGGCCGGGTATCGAAGCGGAAAGCGTCGCACGCCTGCATCGGGATGGCGCGGGTGCCGATGTGAAGCGCCATGTCGGCTGTCGCGACAAGGATCGCTCCGGCACCGACGCCGAAGATGGGACCGGCCGACACCATTCGCATCTCGCCTACCCCCGCAGTGCGCCGCACCATCAAGTTCAGGTCGAGCACGGGGCCGTTTTCGGGGGTGCCGAAAGCAGCGACATCGCCTGCGAAAGTGTAGGGCGCGCTATGCGGTGTGAGCGTGATCGGTGCCACGCCCGCCACGTTCAGCAGCAACCGCCCGGAAAGGATCGCAAGGGTGCGATCCACCCCTGCAAAATGCGAAAAGGGCCCGGGCACATCGACGCGCGCCGCACTCAGCCGCCAGGCGAAGCTCTCCATCCCGGCATCGTCGGGAAAGCTGGCGAGCGCGCGCGTCACGCCCCCGCCATTTTTCCACGCCACTTGCGGGCGTGCGTCCGCGCGGATCAGCAGGCCGTCGCTCACCCCAGGATGGCGGGCAAGTCGAGCCCCTTCTCGCGAGCGCAGTCCAGCGCAATGTCATACCCCGCATCGGCATGGCGCATCACGCCGGTCGCCGGGTCGTTCCACAAGACGCGTTCCAACCGCGCCGCCGCTTCCGGCGTGCCATCGGCGACGATCACCATCCCCGAATGTTGCGAATAGCCCATGCCAACTCCGCCGCCATGGTGCAGCGACACCCAGGTCGCGCCGCTCGCCGTGTTGAGCAATGCGTTGAGCAGCGGCCAGTCGCTCACCGCGTCGCTGCCGTCGCGCATCGCTTCGGTTTCGCGGTTGGGCGACGCGACCGAACCCGAATCGAGATGGTCACGCCCGATCACCACCGGGGCCTTCAATTCGCCGCTGGCGACCATTGCGTTGAAGGCGAGGCCAAGGCGGTGGCGGTCGCCAAGGCCAACCCAGCAAATCCGCGCCGGGAGGCCCTGAAACTGGATTTTCTCGCGCGCCATGTCGAGCCAGTGGTGCAAGTGCGTATCGTCGGGCAGAAGCTCCTTCACCTTGGCATCGGTCTTGTAGATATCCTCGGGATCCCCCGACAAGGCGACCCAGCGAAACGGCCCGACGCCACGACAGAAGAGCGGCCGGATATAGGCCGGTACGAACCCTGGAAAATCGAACGCATTGGCGACGCCTGCGTCGAAGGCGACCTGGCGGATGTTGTTGCCGTAATCGGTGGTCGGCACGCCGGCTGCCTGGAAATCAAGCATCGACCGGACATGCACCGCCATCGATTGTTTGGCGGCGGCTGCCACCGCCTGCGGGTCGCGCTCGCGGCCCTCGGCCCACTTCGCCACACTCCAGCCGATCGGGAGATAGCCGTTGATCGGATCATGCGCGCTGGTCTGGTCGGTCAGCAGATCGGGGCGGATGCCACGGCGATAGAGTTCGGGCAGGATTTCCGCCGCATTGCCGACCAGGCCGACCGAGACCGGCGTCTTGTCGGCACAACTCTGTTCGATGATCGCCATCGCCTCCTCGATCGTCGCGGCGGCGACGTCGAGATAGCCGGTGCGCAGCCGCATATCGATGCGGCTCTGCTGGCATTCGATTGCGAGGCACGATGCGCCCGCCATCACCGCCGCAAGCGGCTGCGCGCCGCCCATGCCACCAAGACCGGCGGTGAGCAGCCATCTGCCCGACAGGTCACCGCCATAATGCTGGCGACCCATCTCGACGAAGGTCTCATAGGTGCCCTGCACGATGCCCTGCGTGCCGATATAGATCCACGATCCGGCGGTCATCTGGCCGTACATCGCCAGCCCCTTGCGATCGAGTTCGTTGAAATGCTCCCACGTCGCCCAATGCGGCACGAGGTTGGAATTGGCGATCAGTACGCGCGGTGCATCGGCATGGGTGCGGAACACGCCGACCGGCTTGCCCGACTGGACGAGCAGCGTCTCATTGGCCTCCAGTCGGCGCAGCGTCTCGACGATCTTGTCGTAACTTTCCCAATCGCGCGCGGCGCGACCGATGCCGCCATAGACGACCAGTTCCTCGGGCCGTTCGGCGACGTCGGGGTGGAGATTGTTCATCAGCATGCGCAAGGGGGCTTCGGTCAGCCAGCTCTTGGCGGTGAGGTCGGTGCCGGCTGCCGCGCAAATGTCGCGGCTGTTGTCGAGGCGAGTCATGGCGAGTCCTTAGGCTTGGGCGAAGGCGAGACAGGCCTTCAAGATGTCGGAAAGCGTGGTCGCGAGCGGTGCGGCGCGTGCGGCGTCATAGGGTGGTGGCCACATGCCGGGCGCGGGCTCATCGGATTCGTCCAGATAGCCGCGCATCGCGAGCTCCATCTGGATCGCGTGCACGCCCGTTTCCGGCCGACCATAATGGCGGGTCGTCCAGCCCCCGCGAAAGCGACCGTTGAGCACATGGCCAAGGCCGCTCGCCGCGCACAGGCCCGCAACCGCCTCGGCCAGCGCGGGTGCGCAGCTCGCGCCGTCATGGGTGCCGATGTTGAACTGGGGCAGTTCGCCCTCGAACAGGCGCGGGATGCGGCTGCGGATCGAATGCGCGTCGTACAGCACGACGGCGGGGTATGCGTCGCGCAGCCGTGCGATCTCGGCCGCCAGCGCGGCATGGTACGGATCGAACCACAGCGTCCGCCGCCGCGCAATCTCCGCCGCATCGGGCACGGCCCCGCGATAGAGCGGTGTGCCGTCAAAGGTCGTCGTCGGACACAATTCGGTGGTTGCCATGCCGGGATAGAGCGACGCGCCCGACGGATCGCGATTCACGTCGATCACGCTGCGCGAAATCGTGGTGCGCACCGTCGTCGCGCCGAGGTCGCGCGCGAAGGCGTAGAGCCGGTCGATCCACCAATCCGCATCGCGCTGCGCACGCCACGACGAAACGAAGCTGTCGCTCACATCGGCGAGATCAGTACCGGTATGGGGAAAGGCGACGATCAGCGGTGCTTCGCCGCGATCGACGTGCAGCCAGTCGCTCATGCCACCCCCGGCAGCAGGTCACCCGCGACCGCGACCAGCGCGCCTGAGCGCACCAGCCGGTTGGCGGCTTCCATGTCGGGATGGAAATGCCGGTCGTCCGATAGATGCGGCACGTCTGCCCGCAGGCAGGCATGGGCGGCCTGCAAAACCGTGCTGCTGGCGAGCGGCGCATGGAAATCGATCGCTTGTGCTGCCGCCAGATATTCAATGCCGATCACCGCGCTCGCATTCTCGGCCATTTCCAGCAGGCGCCGTGCGCCGTGCGCGGCCATCGAGACATGGTCCTCCTGGTTGGCCGAGGTCGGGATCGAATCGACGCTGGCGGGATAGGCGCGTTGCTTATTTTCCGAAACGAGCGCGGCGGCGGTGACTTGCGGGATCATGAAGCCCGAGTTGAGACCGGGCTTGGGCGTCAGGAACGCTGGCAGGCCGGAGAGGGCGGGGTCGACCAGCATGGCAATCCGCCGCTCGGAAATCGAACCGATCTCGCAAATCGCGAGCGCGATCATATCGGCGGCAAAGGCGACCGGTTCGGCATGGAAATTCCCGCCCGACAGCGCTTCGTCGGTCTCGGGAAAGATCAGCGGATTGTCGGATACGCAATTCGCTTCGATCGCCAATGTCGTCGCGGCTTGGCGCAGGATGTCGAGCGCCGCGCCCATCACCTGCGGCTGGCAGCGCAGGCAATAGGGATCCTGCACGCGCGCATCGTTTTCGAGATGGCTCGCGCGGATCGCAGAGCCATCCATCAGCGTCCGCAACGCGGCAGCGGTTTCGATCTGTCCGGCATGGCGACGCAGGGCATGGATGCGCGGGTCGAACGGCGTGTCCGACCCCTTGGCCGCCTCGGTCGACAGCGCGCCGGTCATCAGCGCCGATTTGAACAGCAATTCGGCCTCGAACAGCCCGGCCAGCGCATTGGCGTTGGAGAATTGCGTGCCGTTGAGCAGCGCCAGCCCTTCCTTCGGGCCGAGCTCGAGGACCGCGAGCCCTGCCTGTTCGAGCGCCGCGCGCGCCGGAACGCGCTTGTCGCCCACCCAGATTTCGCCCACGCCGATCATCGTCGCCGCCATGTGCGACAGCGGCGCGAGATCGCCGCTCGCGCCGACCGAGCCCTGGCACGGGACGACCGGGGTCAAGCCCTGGTCGAGCATCGCCTCGAGCAAGGCGATCGTCTGCGGCTGCACGCCCGATGCCCCTTGCCCCAGGCTCGCCAGCTTCAGCGCCATCATCAGCCGGACGATCGGCACAGGCGACGGCGCGCCGGTGCCGGCCGCATGGCTCAGTACGATGTTGCGCTGGAGCGTCGCGAGATCGTCATCGCCGATCCGCACGCTCGCCAGTTTCCCAAAGCCGGTGTTGATCCCGTAGACCGGCGCGCCTTTGGCGAGGATGCGCGCGACCGCAGCGGCGCTCTCGGCGATGCGCGGTGCGCACGCCGGGTCGAGCCGCGCGGGGGCTCCACGATATAAGGCACGCCACTGCGCCAGCGTGACCGCACCCGGCTTTAGCAAAATCGTGTTCATTGACCCCTCCAGATACGGGCATGGAGCGGGTTGAACCCCATGCGATAGACCAGTTCTGCGGGACGCTCGATGTCCCAGATTGCGAGGTCGCACGCCAATCCGACTGCGAGCGTACCGACCGTGTCGGCCAAGCCGAGCGCGCGGGCGGCGTTGCGCGTGACGCCGAGCAGGCATTCCTCGACCGTCAGCCCGAACACGGTCGCCCCCATGTTCATCGCCAGCAACAGCGACGTCAGCGGGGATGTCCCCGGATTACAGTCGGTCGCCAAGGCAATCGGCACGCCAGCCGAGCGCAGCGCGGCGATTGGCGGCTGCTTGGTTTCGCGTACGAAGTAATAGGCACCGGGGAGCAGCGTTGCGACCGTGCCGGCCTGCGCCATCGCCGCGACACCGGCATCGTCGAGATATTCGAGATGATCCGCCGAAAGCGCGTGATAGCGCGCGGCGAGGGCGGCACCCTGCAAGTTGGAGAGCTGTTCGGCGTGCAGTTTGATCGGCAAGCCGTGCGCCGCCGCTGCTTGGAAAACCCGCTCGGTCTGGGCGAGCGAAAAGCCGATTTCCTCGCAAAAGGCATCGACCGCATCGGCAAGGCCAGCCGCCGCGACCTGCGGCAGCAGCGTGTCGCACAGCATGGCGATATAGCCATCGGCATCACCCGCGAATTCGGGCGGCAGCGCGTGCGCCCCGAGGAAGGTCGTCGCAACCCGTACGCGTCGCTCCACGCCCAGCCGACGTGCGGCGCGCAGCATCCGCAGCTCGCTCGGCCCGTCGAGGCCATAGCCCGACTTGATCTCGACCGTCGTCACGCCCTCGGCGATCAGCGCATCGAGCCGGGGCAGCGCACTGGCCACCAGCGCGTCCTCGCTCGCCGCGCGCGTTGCGCGCATGGTCGAGACGATACCGCCACCGGCGCGGGCGATCTCCTCATACGAAGCCCCCGCCAGCCGCAACTCGAATTCCTGCGAGCGGTCGCCGCCATGGACGAGATGGGTGTGGCAATCGATCAGGCCGGGCGTGATCCAGCGTCCGTCACAGTCGATCGTGCTGGTCGCTTCGAAGGGCGGCGCGTCAACGGTGGCACCGGCATAGAGGATCTTGCCGTCAAGCGCCGCGACGCAGCCGCGCTCGACCAACCCGAGGCCCTCGCCCACACCCGTCACCAAGCGCGCGTTGCTCCAAAGCGTATCGCATCGCACAGTCCTTTACTCCCGCGCATCACCGTTTGCAGGCAGAGTGATTGCACCCTTCGCGTTTAATGTATAGACAAAAAGTGCAGCTTTTGGCAGGGATCGAGACGATGCAAACGACCGTCGGCGCACCGCAGTCTTCGCTGTTTTTCGAGCAAGCGTTGCTGCCCGAGGGCTGGGCGCGCGATGTGCGCATCACCATCGTCGACGGGCGCGTCGCCACGCTGGATGCCGGCTGTGCCGCGATGCCCGATGACGACCGGCATGGCTGCGCGCTGCCCGGCCTGCCCAATCTCCACAGTCACGCCTTTCAGCGCGGTATGGCCGGGCTGGCCGAGATTCGCGGCCCCGCGCAGGACAGTTTCTGGACGTGGCGCGACGTGATGTACCGCTTCGTTGCGCGGATGACCCCAGATGACGTGCAGGCGATCGCCGCGCTCGCTTATGTCGAGATGCTGGAGGGCGGCTTCACCCGCGTCGGCGAATTTCACTACCTGCACCATGATCGCGATGGCGCGCGCTTCGCCGACCCGGCGCAGATGAGCGCCGCGATCATCGCGGCTGCGGCGGAGAGCGGGATCGGGCTGACGTTGCTGCCGGTGTTCTACGCTTATGCCGGCTTTGGCGCGCAGGCTCCGCGAGCGGACCAGGCGCGCTTCCTGCATGATATAGACGGCTATGCCCGCCTCATCGCGCGCGCGGCGGATATTGCGGCGACGGCGCTGCCCGATGCGATCGTGGGGGTCGCGCCACACAGTTTGCGCGCGGTATCGCCCGAGCACCTGGGGCTGCTCACCGCGCTTGCCGCCGACCGCCCGATCCACATCCACATTGCCGAGCAAACCGGCGAAGTCGATGCGTGCCGCGCCTGGAGCGGGCAGCGGCCGGTCGAATGGCTGCTCGACCACGCAGCGGTCGATGCGCGCTGGTGCCTCGTCCACGCCACGCACATGACCGATGCCGAAGCCACGGCAATGGCGCGCTCGGGCGCGGTTGCTGGTCTATGTCCGATCACCGAAGCCAATCTGGGTGACGGCATCTTCCCGACCGCGCCGTTCCTCGCCGCCGGTGGCCTGTATGGGCTGGGCAGCGATTCCAACGTGCTGATCGACGCGACCGAAGAGATGCGCCTGCTCGAATATGGCCAGCGGCTCGCGCACCGTGGCCGCAACCTGCTGGCGCGCGCGACCGGGCGGTCGACCGGCGGGGACATTTACACAGCGGCGCTTTCCGGTGGCGCGGCAGCGCTGGGCGTGCCGTCCGGGCTCGCGGTCGGGTTGCCAGCGGATATCGTCAGCCTCGATCTCGACCATCCCTCGCTTGCCGGGCGGACCGGCGACGGATTGATCGACGCGCTGACCTTCGCGGCGGGCCGCGCGGGGATCGATTGCGTCTGGCGATACGGCACAAAGTTGGTTAGCCATGGTCGACATCATGCACGCGCGCGCATCGTCGCGCGCTATCGCACTGTGCTGGAGACGCTTTCCGGATGAGACAGCCCCTCCACGAACGCATCCGCTCGGATTTTGAGGCGCGCATCCTGTCGGGCGCGCTCGCGCCGGGCGATCGCTTGCCGATCGAGCAGGAACTGATGCAGCATTATGGCTGCGCGCGTATGACGGTGAATAAGGCGCTGTCGGCGTTGCTCGCGGCCGGGCTGATCGACCGGCGCAAGCGCGCGGGCACGTTCGTCGCGCGGCCGCGGATGCATTCGATGGTGCTCGACGTGCCCGATCTGCCCTCGCAGATTCGCGAGCGCGGCCAGACCTATGCCTATGAACCGATCGGCCACCGCTCGCGCCCTCCCATGCCCGGCGTCGAAGACGAGGTTCAACTGGCCGGCGGCGGGGATTTGTTCGAGTTGGAAGGGCTGCACCTTGCCGACGGCATCCCGCTCGCGCTGGAGTTTCGCCTGATCAGCGTGGCGGCGGTGCCCGATATCGGCGACGCGGCGGACATTGAGGCGATCTCGCCGGGCAGTTGGCTGTTGAAGCACGTGCCGTGGACCGAGGCGGAGACGCGCATCTCGGCGCTGGATGCGACCCCTGAGGAAGCGCGTCTGCTGGGAATTCCTCAGCGTTCCGCCTGTCTGTGCGTCGAACGCCGCACCTGGCGCGGGAGCGACCGCATTACCTATGTGCGGCAGCTCTTTGTCGGCAACAGCTATGATCTGGTCGCGCGTTTCGGTGCCACTAACGGCGCGACGCGCTAGCCGCTCCGGTCCGCCGCAAGGACCGGAGCGGAGCGTGGCTTACTGGCTCGGGTAGAGTGTGTTGAACACCAATTTGTAGGTGCCGTGCGACTGGGCGCGCCACTGCGGTTTAAAGCCGTAGAGGTAGATTGTGCCTTTGCCGTAGCGGACCGACACTGCGGCTGCCTTGCCCTGGATCTTCTCGGGGTGGAGCAGCACGCCGCTGCGCAGCGGATTTCCGGTTGCGGGATAGGACGCAAGGATCTCACCCTGGAAGCCGGGCTTGGGCGCGAAGGCTGGCCCGCGTTCGAACATCACGATCGGGTCGGTCGGCATTCCGGCGGTCGCCGCGAGGCCAGGGGTCAGGTCGACCGCCAGCAGCGCGCCTGAACAGAAGAACTGTTCACTCTTCACATCCTTGAGGATATTGGTGACGGGCAAATCGAACAGGTCGATGATGGCATCGGACGCGTTGTTGAGCGCGACCAGCGTACCGCCCTCGCGGACGAACGCCATCAGTTTGGCCGCACCCTCCTTGCCGATCCCGCCAGCATAGGGGGCGGGCATCTGGCTGGCGGCGAAGCCGTCCATCAGCGTGCCGAGCGGGCCCTTATACGACGACATCACGTCAGGCGCGGGCGCAGTATCGCCGGGACGCCCTTTGCTGGGTGAGCCCATGTCGGGAATGACGATCGTATCGAACTTGCCGCTGAGGCCCGCCTTCACGTCGGCATTGTAGACGCTCTTCGGCTGAAAATCATACTGTTCGAGCAGCCAGCGCGTCCAGCCTTCGTCGATGTTCGAACCCCATGGCCGATACAGCGCGACGCGGCCTTTGTGCACAGGCACCCCGCTGGCCTTGCCCGCCATGGCCGTGACGCCCACGCTGAAGTCCGCCGCGATCTTGCTCATGGTCGGGGCGCTCACGCCGGAAATCGCGATCGCCTCTTCGGGTGCCGCTCCCGCCTTGAGCGCGGCACTGGTCCACACCGCCTTGCCCCCGGCGGCGAGTGCTGCATTGAGGACACGGTAGCTGTTGTTGATGCGGCGGCTCACCAGGTAAGTCGTGCCCGCCCCGCTGACGAGGCCGGCAGGCGGCGCGGCCTTGGCGATCTTGTGCATATCGCCGCGCACCTCCGCTGCGATCGGCTGAACGACGCGGTCGACCTTGACCCCCATCTGCATCGGCAAGGTCCACCCGGTTACGTCATAGGGCAGGTCGACGGGCTTGCCATTGCCGTCGAGGATCGCATCCGGATAGGTCTGCTTTTCAAACAATTCGCGCGCGAGGCCGGCAAAGGGCTGGTCGGTCGGCACGACGAAGCTGCCGGCGGCATAGCTCTGCCCGCCGATCAGCGTCGGCTTGTCGGTCTGCAGCACATCGAGCCCGTGCGCGATCATCAACTGCGCCAGCGATGCCGCCTCGGGCATGTCGGTCTGGCCTGCAGGGATGACATAAGCGGCGGGACCGTCCTTGGCGGAGGCCGCAACCATGTCGCGCCCGGCCTGGTAGCGGTTGTACAACAAGGTCTCGCTATACTTTTGCGCGGTATCGAGCACCGCCATCGACGCGGTTACCATATAATCGACCGAGTTCTTGAGGTGCCATTCGCCACCGCGCCACGGATCGGGATACATGATCTGCGGCTTGAGATCGCGCATGTTGGCCGGGAAATCGGAGACTTTGCTCGTCATCGGCGTCGCGCTGTCATGCGCCGTTTCGGTGAAGAACGAGATCGTGTTGCGGAACACGTGGATGTAATCGAGGAAACCGGCATACCAATTGTCGAACCGTGCCTGGGCGATCGCGCCGGGCTTCTGCTCGGCCTGCATCCGCGTCATGATGTTGGTGCCGAGCGCGTTGGTCCAGATCCGCATATACGGGCTGATGTTCGGCGACACCGGATCGGCAAACGGCGGCACCCAGATGCGCGCGGGCCACGGCGCGGTCTGGTGCTGCGAATACCAGATGACGGGTGAATAGGTCTGCTCGGTCGCGACGACGACCTGGCTTTCCTTCATGTTGAGCATGTAGCCGTCGCGATTGTTATCGTGGCCGACATATTCCTGGTACAGCCACGGCGTGCGGCTGGTTTCCCATTTGGTGCCGCGCTGCTTGCGATACCAGTCGACGACCATGTCCTGCCCGTCGGGATTGAGCGTCGGCCACAGCACCAGGATGACCTTGTCGAGGATCGCGTCGATTTCGCGGTCATCTTTCGCCGACAGCAATTTGTAGGCGAGCGCCAGGGGCAGTTGGTGGTCGGACACTTCGCTCGCATGCATTCCGCCATCGATATGGACGATGATCTTGCCGTCGCGGGCCAGCGTGTGTGCGATGTCGTCGGTCAGCCCGCGCGGATCGGCCAGCTGCTTTGAGATCGCCTTGTATTTCTCGAAATTGGCGAGGTTGGAGGCCGAGGAAATGACCGCATAGGTCATCGTCCGCCCTTGCGTGGTCTTGCCCGCATCGAACAGCTTGATCCGGTCCGACACGGCGGCGAGCGCGCGGAAATAGCGGATCGAGTCCTCGTAATTGGCGAGGTAATAATCGTCGCCGGGGTCATGCCCCAGCACTGCCTTGGGGCTGGGGACGGTTTGCGCCATGGCGGGGGCGCACAGCCCCAGCGCCGAGGTCAGGAACAGCACGCGTATCGCGCGCGAAAGCGATCTGGTCATGAAGGTCTGCCTTTGTCTGGAGAAAGTGCTCAGAAGCTCTTGCGGACGTTGATCCCGATCGTGCGCGGGGCTGCCGAGGTGGCCGAGTAGGAGTTCGCGGTTGAGGATTGCGATGCGCGATTGATCGCCACCGCGTCGAACAGATTGTTGACGAAGAGGTAGACCCCTGCATCATTGTGCTTGAGGTCGATGCCGACCCGCAGGTTGGTCAGCGAATAGGCACCGATCTTGACGCGATAGACGTTGGTTGGCCGGAATTCCGAATAAGACGATCCGACATAGTTGAAGTCGGCGCGCGCGAAGAAATCGAGCGTGGGGCTGATCGGCGCGGTATATTCGGCACCGGCGGCTCCGGTCCAGTTCGGGATGTAGGGGATGCGATCACCGGCGCGGCCCGCCGCGACGACCGAGGCGTTGACCTGATCCTGGGTCAGCCGCGGATCGATGTAATTGCCCGAGAAGGTGAACTGCAGCCCCCGCATCGGCCGCACGAACGCCTCGGCTTCGACACCGCGAATGCGCGCCGCGCCAGCGTTGGAGAGGAAGCTGAACGCGCCATTGGTGGTGCGGCCGCTGACCTGGATGTTGCTCCAGTCGATCTGATAAGCCGCGAGATTGAGCGTCAGCTTGCGGTCGAGCAGGCCGAGCTTGGTGCCGATCTCATAATTCCACAGACTGTCCGACTTATACGGCGTCAAATCCGCCGAAAGGCCGATCACCTGATTGGCGCCGCCCGGCCGGTAACCCTGCGAAGCGGTTGCGTAGAACAGGATGTCGGGGTTCGCCTGCCACGAAGCGTTGAACTTGAGCAACGTCCCGTTTTCCGACGAGTTCACCGTCGACAGCGGGCGCGCCGGCGCGCCGATCAGCGTCCAGGCGATGTCGGTGAAACCCGATACGGTCTTGTTATAGCTGAAATAGCGGATGCCTGCGGTCAAGCCGATCGTGCGCGTCGGGTGGAACGTCCCCTCGCCAAAGCCTGCATATTGCTCGAGCTTGTCGAAGATCTCACGACGATAGAAAATCTGGTTGGGCGTGATGATATCGCCGGTGGTTGCGTCGGCGCGCGCATCCTCCGATGTCACGTTGTTTTTGCGGTTCTGGTAAAAGCCACCGATCGTCCAATCGAACAGATGCGTGCCGTCGGAGCTGATCCGCACCTCCTGCGTAAAGTCCTTGGTCGAGCCGGGATAATAGATCGCGGCGGGGCTCAGACTGTCGATATAGCCATAATAATTGGTGAGCTGATCGCTCGAACAGGCGGCACCGGTGCTGGCATTGACATAGCCCGCGCATTTCGCAGCGGTGCGATAGCTGGCGATGTAATAGCTGTCGTCGGCGGCATAAGCCGAGCGACGATGCTGATATGAGGTGATCGAGGTGACCGTAGCAGGGCCGAGATCGAGCTTGCCGGTCAAATTGTAGAGCTGCGACCGGTCGGTGTAGGGCAGCATCACCTTGGTCGCGGACTTGTACGTGCCGACGGCGGGGTTCCAGTTCGACGAGAAAGCGTCGGTATTTTCGATCATCGCCATGCCGTCGATCGTCAGGTTGGACGACGGCGTCAGGCGTGCCATCAGGCGACCGCCTGTCGCGGTATAATCGTTGACGTTCTGGCGCTTGAGGTAGGTGTTGTCGATATAGCCATCGCTGTCGCGGCGATACAGCACCGCGCGCACGGCCAGCAGGTCTTTGACCAGCGGCACGTTGACCATGCCCTGGACGAAATAGTTCAAGCCGCCGCCATTGGTGCCAGCCACCTGCGATTCGATCTTGCCCTCATAATCCTGGGTCGGTTTGTTGAGGAGGACGCGGATCGCGCCGCCCATTGAGCTCGCGCCATACAAGGTGCCCTGCGGTCCGCGCAGCACCTCGATGCGGTTGACGTCGAACAAGGTGAAATCGGCGGTGCGCCCGGCCGCGTCGCTCGATACGCCGACCGAGCCGGTGACCGGCGTGTCGTCATAATAAACGCCGACCGTCGCTTCCCCTGAGGTCTGCACGCCCCGCAAGCTGACGCGACGCTGCCCCGGACCATTGTCCTGGATGCGCAGGCTGGGGACGAACTTGGCATAATCGGCGATGTTGGTGACACCGGCATTGGTCAAGGTCTGGCCGGTCAGCACGGTGATCGCCAGCGGCGTCTTTTGCAGCGATGTGTCGCGGCGGGTGGCGGTGACGACAATATCCCCATCGGGCGCGTTCTTGTCGGGTGCCGCTGAAGCGGTTGTGGGCGCAGTGGTGCTTTGCGCGCAGGCGGCGCTGGCAAAGGCGGACGAAAGAGCGAAAGCGGCAGTGCAACCAAGCAGCCGAGACGTTACCGAGATGATACGCATAAAAGTCCCCTTGTTTGTCGTTGCTCCTCCCTCCTGCGACCTTGCCTCTCCGGGCGTATTTCGACTCGGATCATGATGCAAAAATAATGTCTAGACAAGAAATTTTATTGCCGAAATTGTAGGCAGAACAATGGATGATTGCTTATTTTTTAGGCAAAGACTTTTATCCTTCTCCAGTGGAGTTGCGGCCCGCCGCACAGGCCGTTCTGCCCCTTCCAGGCGCGCGAATAACGGGGTGATGTCCGGAAAACGGATCGCCGTTCTGTGAGGCCTGACTCACCGGTTATGGCTTCGGTGCGAGGGAATGGACCATTCCGCCGCTCGTCGCGTTGTGATGGTAGAGACCAGCTTGCGATAGAGTGTTCCGTGACGACCCATGACAAGGCGGATGTGACCGCGCCCGGCGACCGCGTCGCCAATACCCTTTCTCCAATGAGCGCGGATGCTCAGCGCATTGCCGCGGAGGTGACCGGGACGGACCTTGGTACCGATCCTTTCGTCGCGGCGGTGCGCGCGACGCGCATGCCGATGATCATCACCAATCCGCGCCTGCCCGATAATCCGGTGGTGTTCGCCAACAACGCCTTTTGTCGTTTGAGCGGCTATCCCCGCGACGAGATTCTCGGACGCAATTGTCGCTTCCTGCAAGGCCCAAAAAGCAATCCAGCAACGGTGCGGCGCATTCGCGAGGCGGTCGAGCGGGTCGAGCCGCTCGAGATCGACATTCTCAACCACCGCAAGGACGGCGAGACCTTCTGGAACCGGCTGCTGATGGCCCCGGTGTTCGATACCGAGGGCGTGCTGGCCTATTTCTTCGCCAGCCAGGTCGATGTCACGATCGAGCGCGAGCGGTTGAAGGGGCTGGAGGACGATAACGCCTCGCTAATGGCCGAATTGACCGACCGGCTGCGGCTGCAGGAAGAGCATGAGCGCGAACTCGCCTTTACGCTCCGGGCGGCACGGTTCGGCACGTGGAGCCTCGACATTGCCAGCAAGCGCCTGACCGCGTCGGAAACCTGCAAGGAGATTTTCGGGCTGCGCGGCGATCAGCCCTTCACGTACCAGGATCGGCTGGAGGCGATCCATCCCGACGACCGCGGCAAAAGCGTGGCGGAGGTCGAGCGCTGCATCGCTGAGGGAAATGACTATGATATCGTCTACCGCATTCATCGGTCGGATGGTGAATTGCGCTGGCTGGCCTCGCGCGGGCAGCCGTTCTTCGATGCGCAGGGCCGCGCATTGCGCATCGCGGGGGTGTCGACCGATATCACCGATCAACGCCGTGCTGAGCGCATGCGATCGGCGCTGGTCGATCTGTCCGATGTGTTCCGCGATACCGAAGAGCCGGACGATATTTCCTTTGCTGCGGCGGCGATCATTGGGCGCACGCTCGATGTCAGCCGGGCCGGGTACGGCGAGGTCGATACGCGCGCCGAGACGATCACGATCGCGCGCGACTGGAATGCGCCGGGGGTGAAAACGCTGGCCGGGGTGCTGCAGTTTCGCGACTATGGCAGCTATATCGATGATCTGAAACGCGGGGAAACCGTGATCGTCGAGGATGCGCGTACCGACTCGCGCACCGCCGAAACCGCCGCGCAGCTGGAGGGGATTTCGGCGCGTGCCTTCGTCAACATGCCGCTGACCGAACATGGCGGCCTGGTGGCGTTGCTCTACCTCAATCACGCGACCCGGCGGACATGGCATGCCGATGAGATCGCGTTTATGCGCGAGGTGGCCGAGCGGACCCGCATCGCGACCGAGCGGCGTCGCGCCGAGCAGGAACTTGCGCTGCTCGCCGCCTCGCTCGAACAGCAAGTCGCCGAGCGGACCAGCGCGCTGCAGACCGCCGAGGACGCGCTGCGCCAATCACAGAAGATGGAAGCGGTCGGGCAATTGACGGGCGGTGTGGCGCACGATTTCAACAATCTGTTGACCGTCATCCAGTCGGCGACCGATTTGCTGAAGCGCCCCGGCCTAAGCGACGAGCGGCGAGAGCGCTATATCGATGCCATTTCCGATACCGCCGAACGCGCCGCCAAATTGACCGGGCAGTTGCTGGCCTTTGCGCGGCGGCAGGCGTTGAAGCCGGAGGTGATCGATGTCGGGCAAAGCCTGTATGTGATTTCCGATATGCTGCGCACGCTGACCGGATCGCGCATCGATATAACGATCGACGTGCCCGACAGCCCGTGTTTTACCAATGTCGACCCCAGCCAGCTTGACACCGCGCTGGTCAACATGGCGGTCAACGCGCGCGATGCGATGAACGGTGCCGGGCATATCGATATTGCGGTGCGCGCGGTGCCGGGCATTCCGGCGGTGCGCGCGCATCCGGCGGTTGCGGGCCGCTATGTCGCGATCTCCATCCGCGACAGCGGGACCGGCATCGAGTCCGACCAGATCGAGCGCATTTTCGAGCCGTTTTTCACGACCAAGAGCGTCGGGCAAGGGACCGGGCTCGGGCTGAGCCAGGTGTTCGGCTTTGCCAAACAATCGGGCGGCGATATCACGGTCGAAAGCAGCCCCGGCGAGGGAGCAACCTTCACGCTCTATCTGCCACAGGCCGACGCGCCGAAGGTACGCACGACCGATGCGCCGGTCGAAGGCGTTGCCGATGGGCATGGCGCGTGCGTGCTGGTGGTGGAGGACAATATCGAAGTGGGCACGTTCACCACCCAGTCGCTGGCCGAGCTCGGCTATGTGACAGTCTGGGCCGCCAATGCCCAGGAAGCGCTCGCGGAGTTGGAGCATGACGCCGCACGCTTTGACGTGGTCTTTTCGGATGTGGTGATGCCCGGAATGAACGGTGTGGCTCTGGCCAAGCTGATCCGGCAGGAATATCCCGATCTGCCCGTGGTGCTGACCTCCGGCTATAGCAGCGTACTGGTCGAAAGCGTGCCCGATGGCTTTGAGCTGCTGCACAAACCCTATTCGGTCGAACAACTCTCGCGCATGTTGCACAAGACGCTTCGATGAGGGCGTATGTGGGGCGGTGTTAGCCGTAAAGTGAATGCATTACTTTTAACTGTTCGTTTCGAGTGACGTCGAGAAATCTTGCACAGCAATTGTTGCTGTTTATCGACTTCGTTCGAAACGAACGGTTGGGATGCTAATCGTCCTCATCCTCGAAGCCGAGCAGCGCCAGTGCGCGCGCCTTGATCTGGTGCGTCTGGCACCAATGCACCAGCGCATCCTCGCGGCCATGCGTGACCCACACTTCGCGCGGGGCGATTTCGGTGAGGGTGGCGGTCAGTTCGTCCCAATCGGCATGATCGGACAGGATCAGCGGCAGTTCCACGCCGCGCTGCACCGCGCGCTGGCGCACGCGCATCCAGCCGCTCGCCATGGCGGTGATCGGATCGGGCAACCGGCGCGACCAGCGATCGGCGAGCGCACCGGGCGGGGCGAGCACGATATGGCCCATCATCTCGGCCTTGCTCGCGCTGGTGGCGGGGCGCAGTTCGCCGAGCGCCACGCCGTGGTCTTCATACAGCGCGCACAGCCGTTCCAGCGCACCGTGAATGTAGATCGGCGCATCATGCCCGCGGGCGCGCAATTCGGCGATGACGCGCTGCGCCTTGCCCAGCGCATAGGCCCCGACCAGCACGCAGCGCGCCGGGTTGGCGTGCAGCGCGCTCGTCAATTTGTCGATTTCGTCGCCGGTATCGGGATGGCGGAAGACGGGCAGGCCGAAGGTGGCCTCGGTGATGAACACGTCGCACTGGACCGGTTCGAACGGCACGCAAGTGGGGTCGGCGCGGCGTTTGTAATCGCCCGAGACGACGATGCGTTCGCCGCGATGTTCGAGCAGGATCTGCGCCGATCCCAGCACGTGCCCGGCGGGGACGAAGGTGGCGGTGACATCGCCGAAGCTTTGGCTTTGCCCATAAGCGATCGGATGCCCGGCTTGCGGGCCATAGCGCGTTTCCATGATCGCCAGCGTCTCGGGCGTGGCCCACACCGCGCCGTGCCCGCCGCGCGCATGATCGGCATGGCCATGCGTCACCAGCGCCATTGGCGACGGGCGCGCCGGATCGACCCACAGATCGGCGGGTTTTACATAGAGACCGTGCGGGTGCGGTTCGACCCAGTCGCCGAGCTTTGCCATCGTGCCTATATGGGCGGGATGGTCGATGGTTCCCAGTTTGTTAAATCTATGCGGGGTGCGCCAATCTCCCTCTCCCATCGGGAGAGGAGTTTCGGGTCGCTCGTGCCCCCGGCACGACCTGAACAGCGCGGGGCGCTGTTCACCCGAAACTGGGCCCGCGCCGCAGGCGTGGGAAGGGTGAGGGTGACGAGTTTCGCCGGTGTGCGCCCTATCACCCTCACCCTTCCGCCGCTTTGCGGCTCCCTCCCTCTCCCGATGGGAGAGGGATTATGGGGTGTGGTTTGACCGCCACGCTTCCCCCCGCCATCACCGAATGGTTCGCCGCCAAGGGCTGGGCGCCGCGCGCGCATCAGCTGGCGATGCTGGATGTCGCACGCACGGGGGATCATGGCTTGCTCGTCGCCACCACCGGTGCGGGCAAGACGCTCGCGGGGTTCTTGCCGACGCTTGCCGATCTGGTCGCGGCCCCGAGCGAGGGGCTGCACACGCTTTATGTCTCGCCGCTAAAGGCGCTGGCGGTGGATGTGCAGCGCAACCTGCTCACCCCGATCGCCGAGATGGGGCTCGATATCCGGGTCGAGACGCGCACCGGCGACACGCCCTCCGACCGCAAGGCGCGGCAGCGCATTCGCCCGCCGCAGATCCTGCTGACCACGCCCGAATCGCTCAGCCTGTTGCTCAGCTATCCCGATAGCAGCCTGATGTTCGAAGGGCTGAAGACGATCGTGGTCGATGAAGTCCACGCCTTTGCCACCAGCAAGCGCGGCGATTTGCTGAGCCTGTGCATGGCGCGGCTGCAGCGCCTTGCGCCTGGTCTGCGGCGCGTCGCGCTGTCGGCGACGGTGGCCGATCCCGATGCCTATCGCGCGTGGCTTGCGCCCGATGGCGATATCGATGCGGTGCGGCTGGTGCGGGGGGCGGCGGGCGCACCGCCCAATGTCACGATCCTGCTGCCGCAGGGGCGCGTGCCATGGTCGGGCCATTCGGGGCGCTATGCCGCCGAACAGGTGATCGCCGAGATCGAGACGCACAAGACCACGATCGTGTTCTGCAACACCCGTGCGCTGGCCGAATTGATCTTCCAGGATCTGTGGAAGGTCAATGCAATGAACTTGCCGCTTGGCGTGCATCACGGCTCGCTCAGCCTGGAGGCGCGGCGCAAGGTCGAGGGCGCGATGGCGGATGGGCGGTTGCGCGGGCTGGTGGCGACCTCCTCGCTCGATCTGGGGGTCGATTGGGGCGATGTCGATTGCGTGATCCAGATGGGCGCGCCCAAGGGATCGTCGCGGTTGCTGCAACGCATCGGGCGTTCCAATCACCGGCTTGACGAACCGTCCGAGGCGATCGTCGTGCCGGGCAATCGCTTCGAATATCTCGAGGCGCGTGCGGCGCTCGACGCGATCGAGGCGGGCGAACTGGATGCCGATGTGTTCCGCATCGGCGCGCTCGACGTGCTGGCGCAACATGTCATGGCGTGCGCCTGTGCCGCGCCGTTCCGCGAAGAGGCGCTGCTGGACGAAGTGCGGTCGGCCTTGCCTTACTCCGCGCTGACGGCGGACACGTTCGCGCAAGTGCTCGGCTTCGTGCGCGACGGCGGCTATGCGCTGAAGGCGTATGACAAGTTCAAGCGGCTGACGCAGGAGCCGGACGGAAGCTGGCGCGTCAGCCATCCGCGCTTCATCGCGCAGCACCGCTTGAACGCCGGGATCATCGTCGAGGCGACGATGCTGAGCGTGCGCTTCGGCAATGGCCGCACATTGGGGCGCGTCGAGGAGGGGTTCGCCGCAACGCTGTCGCCGCGCGACACCTTCTTCTTTGCCGGGTTGAGCCTGGAGGTGGAACGGATCGATACCGAAGCGGTGGTGGTGCGCGCGACCTCGCGCCCCGCGCGCATCCCGAGCTATGGCGGCGCGCGGATGCCGCTGTCGACCAATCTCGCCGAGCGCGTGCGCGGGTTTCTGGCGAGCCCGGCGGGGTGGCACCGCTTCCCCGACGATGTGCGCGAATGGCTGGAGGTGCAGCAGCAGCGATCGGTCCTGCCGCGACCGGGGCAATTGCTGGTAGAAACCTTCCCGCGCGAGGGGCGGCATTATCTGGTCGCGTACAGTTTCGAAGGCTGGAATGCGCATCAGTCGCTGGGGATGCTGATCACGCGGCGGATGGAGACGCAGGGGCTGAAACCGATCGGCTTCGTCGCCAATGATTATGCGCTGGCGTGCTTCGGGCTTGAGTCCGTGACCGATCCGGCGGCGTTGTTCTCGCGCGATATCCTGGAGGATGAATTCGTCGATTGGGTGCAGCAATCCTCGCTCCTGAAGCGCGCGTTTCGCGAAGTGGCGGTGATTGGCGGGCTGGTCGAGCGGCAGATTCCGGGCAAGCGCAAGACCGGCAAGCAAGTCAGCTTCTCGACCGACCTGATCTATGACGTGCTGCGCAAATATGAGCCCGGCCATTTGCTGTTGCAGGCGGCCTGGGCCGATGCGCGCGCGCGGATGACCGATGTCGGGCGCTTGGCCGATCTGCTCGACCGCGCCCAGGATACGATGCTGCACGTGCCGCTGGAGCGAATTTCGCCGCTGGCGGTGCCGGTGCTGACGCTGATCGGGCGCGAGCATATCGCGCAGGGGCTGGCCGACGATGCGTTGCTGATGGAGGCCGAAGTGCTGGCGGCGGAAGCGATGCGGCTCGATTGATCGGGCTTGTTACGGGCCGGATGCGGGCGTAGCTTTGTGCAAATGGCCCCGGCGCTCCTCTTGATCGTGCCGTTGGCGACGGTGCTTGCCGCCGCGCCGCCCCAGACCCGCGTGCCACCCCCGCCGCCCGCTGCGACGCAGCAAGAGGCACCGGGTGCGACCGCCGACGCGCTTGGCTTTACCGATGATGGGCTGCGCCTGTCGGTGCCGGTGATGATCGGCCAGAACGGCCCGTTTCGCTTCATCGTCGATACCGGTGCCGAACGCACCGTCATCGCGCGCGACTTGGCGACGACGCTGGCTCTGGCACCGGGCAAGCGCGTTCGCATCAGCGCGATGGCGGGCTCGACCGGGGCGGACACCTTCGTGCTGCCCGAAATCAGCATTGGTGCGGAGACGCTGGCCGAGGGCGTGCGGCTGCGCGGATCGGGGATTGAGGCCCCGGCGCTGCTCGCGGGAAATCTGGGCGGGCAGGGGCTGGTCGGGATCGATACGCTGCAGGGCCGTGCGGTCACGATCGATTTTGCCGCGCGTACGATGACGGTGGTGCCGGCGACCAAGCGCACCAAGCGCGAGGTGTTCGGCCCGGGCGACATCGTGGTCCGTGCGCGCAATCGCGCGGGCCAGCTCGTCGTCACCGACGCCAGCTATGAAGGGCATAAGGTGCGGGTGGTGATCGATACCGGCGCAGTCGTCAGCATGGGTAATCTCGCGTTGAAGCGACTGGTCGGGGATGATCTGGCGCAAGCGCAACCGATGACCTTGCTCAGCGTAACCGGCGGCAAGCTCGAGACGCAGTTTGGGCTGGTCCCGCGTTTCGCGATCGGCGACACCGGCTTTGCCAATTTGCCGGTCGCCTTTTCGGATGCGGCACCCTTTGCCCGGCTTGGGCTGACCGCACGCCCGGCGCTGTTCCTCGGCATGGATGCGCTGCGCCTGTTCGGGCAGGTGCGGATCGATTTCGCCAATCACGAACTGCGCTTCGCCAAACCCAAAGCCAAGGCCGTGCGCTAGAGTCGGAAGGCGTCTCCCCCGGAATATCCCCGTCCAAGGACAGGCATCGTGCGCTAACGGTTGCGTTACGCCCAAGCTGCGTTAGCCTCCTCCCGACATACTTTTGGGGGCTTTGCCATGCGCGCGATCAGCACAGTTTTGGGGGCGACGATTTTGGGAATGGCGGGGCTGGCCAGCGCGGCCTCGGCCCAGGATCGGCCCGACCAGCAGGCGTATCTCGGCCTCTACAAACAACTGGTCGAAACCAACACGACACTGTCGAGCGGCAGTTGCACGACGGCGGCGGCGCAAATCGGCGCGCGGTTGAAGGCGGCGGGCTATGCCGAGCAGGATATTACGTATTTCGCGGTGCCCGATCATCCCAAGGATGGCGGGCTGGTCGCGGTGCTGAAGGGCAGCGACGCCAAGGCCAAGCCGATCCTGCTGCTCGCGCATCTCGACGTGGTCGAGGCCAAGCGTGCCGACTGGGTGCGCGATCCGTTCACGCTGATCGATGAGGGCGGCTATTATTATGGGCGCGGCACCGTCGACGACAAGGCGATGGCGGCGGTGTGGGCCGACAGCATGATCCGCTTCAAGGCGGAAGGGTATCACCCCAAGCGCACGATCAAGCTGGCGCTGACCTGCGGCGAGGAAACCACCTTTGCCTTTAACGGTGCCGAGTGGCTGTCCAAGAACAAGCGCGAGCTGATCGATGCCGAATTCGCGCTCAACGAAGGCGGGGGCGGGCGCTATGGCCCCGATGGCAAGCCGCAGTTGATCGCGCTGCAAGTCGGCGAAAAGGCCGCGCAAAACTACACCTTCGAGACGACCAACCCCGGCGGGCACAGTTCGCAGCCAGTGCCCGACAATGCCATCTATCAGCTCGCGGATGCATTGAAGGCGGTGCAGGGCTATGAGTTCCCGATAAAGTTCACCGAGACGACGCGCGCGTTCTTCAGCATGGTCGCGCTCGGCTCGCCAGCGCCGCTGCGCACGGGGATCACCGCCTTGCTCGCCAATCCGCAGGATGCGGCGGCGGACAAGGTCGTCAGCAGCGACAAGATGATGCACTCGACGCTGCGCACGACCTGCGTCGCGACGATGGTGAGTGCTGGGCACGCCGAAAACGCGTTGCCGCAACGCGCCACCGCCAACGTCAATTGCCGCATCTTCCCCGGCGAAACGGTGGAAGGCACGCTCGCCAAATTGCAGGAACTCGCTGGCCCCAAGGTAAAGGTGACCGCCAATCCGCCGATCCGCCCGACCGCCATCCCGCCCGCGCTCGATCCCAAGGTGGTCGGCCCGGTCAAGGCGGTGGCGGCGAAGCATTTTCCGGGCCTGCCGCTGCTGCCGCTCATGTCGACCGGCGCGACCGATGGCGTGTTCCTCGAGGCGGTTGGCATTCCGGTATACGGCGTGCCGGGCTTCTTCCTGGATAATGACGGCAACGGCATGCACGGCCTGAACGAGCGGATGCGCAAGGATTCGCTCTATCAAGGCCGCGACTATCTGTTTGATTTGGTGAAGACTTTCGCAGGGTAAGCGCGAACGGTGGGGGAAGGCGCAGGCCTGCCCCCACCGGGCAACGGCAACAGCCGAGCCACGTTTTCTGCATAATTGCTATTGATAATCGATCGCAAAAGAGACATTGCGCAGCCCTCGATAAAAAAGGGATTCGCAGTGAAGCAGCATTTGGTATCGGCCCTCCTCCTTGGCGCCGCGGTGATCGGCAGCCCGGCTTTGGCGCAGAATCAGGCCGATTTGGAGGACGGCACGATTGTGGTGACCGGCCAGCGTCCGCGCACCGAGGCGTCCGCAGGCACCAAGAGCGCCGCCCCGATCGCCGAGACGCCGCAGTCGATCAGCGTTATCAGTGCGGCCGACATTGCCGATCTCGGGTTGCAGAACCTCAACCAGGCGCTGCGCTTTGTCGCCGGTGCAACCACCGAGCAGCGCGGGTCGAGCGCCGAGGTCTATGACCAGTTCAAGCTGCGCGGTTTCGACGCGCCGCAATTTCTCGATGGATTGAAACTGATCGAGGGCGCGGGATATCTTGCGCCGCAGATCGACGTGTCGCGGCTCGACCGGATCGAGGTGGTGAAGGGCCCGGCATCGGTGCTTTATGGGCAGTCGGGCCCCGGCGGGCTGGTCGCGATGTCGAGCAAGCTGCCGCTCGACCGCGATTTTTACGGTGCCGTGTCGGGCAGCTACGGCAGCTATGACCAGTACCGTGCCGATGCCGATGTTGGCGGGCGCGCCGGAGCGTCGATCCTGTGGCGCGTCAACGGCACCGTCAATGGTGCGCACACGCAGCAGGAGTTCGGCAAGCGCGAGCGCGAGGCGATCTCGGGCGCGGTGACGATCGGCGCGGGCCACGCGACCAGCCTGACGCTGCTCGGTGCCTATTCGCATGATCCGTATAACGGCACCTACGGCGTGTTCCCGGCATCGGGCACCTTCCTCGCCAATCCCAATGGCCAGATCCCTACCACGCGCGATTTCGGCGAGCCGGGCAATGTCTTCAAGCGCGAGCAGGTGGCGGGCACTTATATCCTGAACCATGATTTCGGATCGGGCTGGAGCTTCCGCGCGTCGGGGCGCTATCAGCACGCCACCTCCAATCTTGGCATCGTCTACGCCAGTGGATCGCTGACCAACAGCGCGACCAGCACGACGCTGTATGACCGCGCTTCCTATGCGACGCGCGAACGCAGCGATTCCTGGGTGTTCGACCATCAGCTGCGCGGCAGTTTCACGACCGGGCCGCTGACGCACGCGGTGCTGCTGGGGGTCGACCATCAGGCCGGGCACGCGCGCGAAGTCTATGCCTTTGGCACGGCGACGCCGCTTGATGGGTATCGTCCGGTGTATGGCACGATGGCGGTGCCGCTAACGCCCGAGACGGTGCCCGGCGGCACGGTCGGGGTGCTTGCGCCGCGCAAGACGCAGACCGGCCTTTACGCGCAGGACGAGATTTCAACGGGCGGGCTGCGCGTGGTGCTGAGCGGTCGGCAGGATTGGGCACGGACGACCTCGGGTAGCGCTGCGCCGGAAACGTCGCAGAAATTCACCTATCGCGCGGGCGTCCTGTACACCACCGCGTTCGGGCTTGCGCCGTATGCCAGTTATTCGACCTCGTTCGAACCGCAGAGCGGAACCGTGCAGAATGCCGATGGCACGCTCCGCCAGGCCAAGCCGTCGCTTGGCAAGCAGATCGAGCTTGGCGCGAAATACACCGTGCCGGGCACCAAGATCCTCGTCACGGCGGCCTGGTTCCAGATCGACCAGACCAATTTGCTGACCGCGATCCCCAATTCGCTGTTCGCGCTGCAAAGCGGCAAGGTGCGCTCGACCGGCTTCGAAGTGGAGGCCAATGCGCCGCTGCCCTACGATTTCAATGCCAAGCTTGCTTATAGTCGGCAGAAGGTGCGCACGATTGCCGATGCCGATCCCGCCAATATCGGTAATGGCATTCTCGGCGTCGGGCGGGGCGGGGTTTCCGCCAATCTCGAATGGGCACCGCGCCACGGTGCGTGGCAAGGCTTCGCCATTGGCGGGGCGGTGCGGCATGTCGACAGCATCTATGCCGGGACGGCCGCGCGCGTCAGCACGCCGGGCTTCACGCTGTTCGATGGGCAAGTGCGCTATGATCTTGGTCGGCTTGCGCCACGGCTCGAGGGGCTGACCTTGGGCGTCAACGCAGCCAATATCTTCGATAAGAAGTATGTGACGACGTGCTATCTCGATTATGCCTGGTGCTGGTATGGCAACCGCCGCACCGTGCAGGGCACGATCGCCTATCGCTGGTAAGGGTGGCAGTGTCGCAACGTCCCACTTCTCCCAAGCGAGACGCCGCCCGCGCCTGGCGGTGCCGGGGTGATACGGCACTCCGCGTCGTCGCAGCGATCCCGGGCGGCTATGCCGTCGCCAGCCTGTGGGCGATGGCGCTGGCGCGGGCGCTGCCCTTTGGACCGGCGCAGTCGACCTTCGCCGCCACGATCGTCGCCTTCGCGATTTGCGCCGTCACCGCAATGTGGGCCTTTGCCGCGCGCAGTGGCTGGCGCGCGCTGTGGACGATCGTGCTGGCGGGGATCGTTGCGGCCGGCATCACCGCTGTGTCGATCCACGCATGGGGCCGGGTATGAAGACGGGGTTCCGCCAGAGCCAGGCGACGCTGCACACCTGGTCCGGCTTGCTGGTCGGCTGGGTGTTGTTCGTCGTGTTCCTCACCGGCACCACCGCCTATTGGCGCGAGGCGCTGAACCGCTGGGCACAGCCGGAATTGCCCGCGATCACCGATCCGTTGACGGTCGTACGGGGCGCGCAAGCCTTTCTCACGCGGGAAGCGCCCGGTGCCGACTCCTGGTTCATCACCGTGCCGACCACACGCTCGGCGAGCGGAAGCGTCTATTGGGTGCCGGGGCCGGGCACGCCGCCCAAGCGCGACGGTGGCGAGACCTCCGCGACGATTGACGGTGCTGGCCACCCGGTGGTTGCACGCGCGACGCGCGGCGGGGACTTTTTCTACCGCTTCCATTTCGACCTGTTCTATTTGCCGGTGCTGTGGTCGCGCTGGATCGTCGGTACGTGCGCGATGTTCATGCTGGTTGCGATTTTGACGGGGATCGTCACGCACAAGAAAATCTTCCGCGATTTCTTCACGTTGCGCCGGGGCAAGGGGCAGCGATCGTGGCTGGATGGGCACAATGCCGCCGCCGTGCTTGGCCTGCCGTTTCATGTGATGATTACCTATACCGGGCTGGTCACGCTGGCGACGATGCTGATGCCGTGGGCAGTGGTCGCCAATTACAGCGATACCGGCACCTTCGCCGGAATCCTGTACCCGCAGGCTCCGGTGGTGGCGCGGACTGGGCGGGCCGCGCCGCTGGTCGATCTGGCGCGGGTGGTACGCGATGGAGAAGCGCGGTTGGGTGGGCCCGTCGATGCGATCCTGGTGACCTTTGCCGGGGATGCGGCGGCGCGAGTCACGCTGGCGAGAAGCAGCCAGGCATCACTGTCCAACTTCACCCCAAAGCTTGGCTATGATGGCGTGAGCGGTCGCTTGCTCTGGGCATCGCCGCCACCGGGTGGCGCGCAAGTTACGGCGGGCGCGATGATCGGGCTGCATGCCGGCCGCTTCGCCGATGCTGCGATCCGCTGGGTGTATTTCCTGTGCGGCATCGGTGGCACGCTGATGGTGGCGAGCGGGCTGGTGCTGTGGACGGTCAAACGGCGCGAAAAGCTGCCCGATCCAGCGCGGCCGCATTTCGGTTTTCGGCTGGTCGAGCGGTTGAATGTCGGGTTCATCGCGGGGTTTCCGGCGGCGATGGTCGGCTTTCTCTGGGCCAATCGCCTGTTGCCGCCGCTGCTGCCGCAGCGTGCGGACGCGGAAGTGAATGTCATGTTCGCTATATGGGGCGTGCTGCTGCTTTACGCCTTCCTGCGCAAACCGACGCGGGCGTGGGTGGACCTGCTGGGGTTGACGGCGGGCTTGCTGCTCGCCCTGCCCGTCTTCGACATGCTGGCGACTGACAGGGGTTTGCCTCGGACGATCGCCAGCGGGGACTGGACGCTGGCTGGGGTCGATCTGACCTTGCTTGCCGTGGGGGCCGCTTTCGGCTGGATGGCGCGGGCCGTCGCGCGGCACCGCGCGCACCCGCGCCGCGCACGATCGCGCGCCGCCGCCACGGTGCTTGCAGGATGAAGGCCGTGGCGTTCCTGCTCGGGCTCATCGCCTTCATGCTGTTTGCGCTCTCGACCAATCGCCATCACGAGCGCGGCTGGGGCCGACGGTGTTCGCCGCGCGCCGCGACCGGCTTGCGCATCGCGGCGTGGGTCTGCGTCGGGGTCGATTTCGTGATGGCGATCGTGGCGTGGGGTGCCGTGTTCGGGCCGATCGGCTGGGTAGCAAGCTGCATGGTCGGCGCGGCCGCCACCTTTCTGTTGCTCAACCTGCTGCCTGCGCCGCCCCCACACCGCAAAGCCCGGCCTTAGCCCTTATGCAGCGGGGCGTTCGCCCGCTTCGATCCGGCGTGCGATGGTTTCGAGCACGGGCCAAAGGTCGGCCACGCTGTCGATGACATAATCCGCGCCTGCTGCGTGCAGATCGGCGGCAGCGGCGGCGATGCGGCGGGCGCGCTCTTCGGGTTCGAGCGCGAGCAGGGCCTCATGGCTGAGGCCGACGCCGTTGCCGGACGCGGCGAGCCCGACCGTCCATGCTCCGGCTGCCTTGCCCTCGCCAATGCCGACCGTGGCGTCATCGACCTTCACGCAAGCGGCGGCGGGCCATACGCCCAGTTCGACCAGGCCCTTCCACAGCATCAGCGGGGAGGGGCGGCCCTCCAGCGTCTCGCCCGAACAGACCACGACATCGGGCGCATAGCCTTGTTCGGCGGCGAGCGGCAGGATGTCGGCCATCATCGGGCGCGTATAGCCGGTGCAGGAGGCGATCTTCACGCCGTGCGCGCGCAGCGTGGCGGTGAGCTCGGCCGCACCCGGGATCAGTGCCGCACAGTCCTTGGCCGCGCCGCGCATCATCGGTTCGACCGCATCGTGCAAGGTGGTCACGTCGCTTTCGGCGGGGGATGTCGCGTGCGCCGCCTGCCACGCCTCGGCCACGCGGGGTTTGGCCAGGATCGCACGGATATGGTCGCGCTTGGCGCGGCCCATATCGGCGCGGGCTTCGTCTTCGGAGATGGCCACACCCGCATCGGCGAAGACGCGCTGGAGCGCGATGACGGGCGCGCAGCAGCCATGATCGATCATCGTGCCCGCCCAATCGAGCACCACGGCCTTGATCGGAAAACTCATGCAACGGCTCCTTGGGGTTGCGTCGCAAGCGCCGCGATCGTTTCCTCGGCGAGGGCAAAGGCGGTCGAGGCACCGGTGCCGCTGGTCACCGTCACCACCTGCACGCCGGGCAGCGGGCGCGTGACGCGGCTGTGGCTGGCGGCGGAGGCATAGGTGCCGGTCCAGCGTTCGAGCACGGGTGGGACATGGCCGAATACTGCACGGAATTCGTCGAGGATCAGGGCGTCGACAGCGTCCTTGCTGAACGGATCGGGCGTGGCGGCATAATGATGGCTGTCGCCGACGACCAGGCTGCCATCGGCGCTTTGCACCACGATCAGATGGATACCGTTGGCGAGATGATCGGCCTGTTCGGCCTCGAGCCGCTGCCGCAGCGCCGCCGCCTCGGGCAAGGTGGCATAGCCAAGATAGCGCACCATGCCGAGATCGGACATGATCGCCGTCGGCAAGCGATAGCCCGGCTCGGCGAGGCGCAGCATCTGCAATTTGCAGCGCGTGATTCCGGCGAGCGCATCGGGGAAGAGCGTGGCAAGATCGTCACCGGGGCAGACGATGATCGCGCGCGCGGGGATCGTGCCAACCGAAGTCTCGAGCTGCCCGGTCTCGACACAGTGGACCGCGACGCCACGCCAAAATTCGACGCCGTGATGCGCGGCGAGCCATGCCGCCAACTTGGGGATGGCAGTGCGCGATTCGACGCGGATGTCGATCGCGCTGGTCAGCACGCCTTCCAGCGCCGCCGGGCGGATCGCGCCGAGCAGCGTTTGCGCGGCGGCTGCGTCGTGCCAGGCGCAGCCCTCCGCCATGTCGGTTTGCAGGAAGGCCTCGCACACTGCGCGTGCCTCGGGCCGTTGGGCGACCATCGTCAGGCCGTGATGCTCGACCGCGATCCCGGCGGGACCGGCGACCTCCATCCACACATCGCGCGACCGGCGCGCGCGCCGCCAGACGGTGCCCTGTTCCTGGCCGGTGACGGTGACGAAGCCGAAATTGCGGATCGACGCGCCATTGGCCTGCGCATCGCGGTCGATCACCAGCACGCGCCGTCCACCCCGCGCGGCGGCGAGCGCATGGGCGAGGCCGACGATCCCGGCACCGACGATGGCGACGTCGTAGGAGTCGATTTCGCTCATGCCGGCACCGCTGCCAGGGTCTCAGCGGCACGTTGTTCCGGCGCGCGGCGGAAGAAATACAGCGCGGCGAACAGTGTCAGCACCGTGCCGACCACGCTGGTGACATAGGCCCCGCCCATGAAGAAGCTCAGCCAGTCGAGCGAGCGCTGCCCGAAATTGCGCCACAGCAGCAGGGCAACGCTGCCCAGATAGCCGAACGAATCGGCGACATAGATCAGAAAACCGGCATTCGCGATCCGGCCGCTGGCCGCCACCATCCGGTCGAACAGCACCGCATTGATCGGGCTATAGGCGATGTAGAGCCCAGATCCCGAGAGCACCACCCACACAAAGGGCGAGATCAAATGCGCCTGAAACGCGAGCGTCGAGACCCCAAGCAGCGCGAAACCGCTCGCAATCATGATGTGGATGACGAGCAAGGCACGGCGGTTGTCGCGCACCAGGATGACCAGCGCCATGCCCGCGAGCGCGATCAGTGCGACGGGCAGTTCGCTTGCCGAGAAGATCGCAGCCTTCCCGCCATAACCGAGCGCCGCCCAGATCTCGGCGGCGAAATTGTCGCGGAAATCACGAAAGGCGGTGAGCAGGACATAAGCGACGACGATCGCGATCAGCCCCGGCGCATAGGCTTTTAGGAAGCTGCGGCGTTCGGCCCCGGTCATCGGTGCGCGTTTGATGCGCTCCGCTTCGTCGCGCGCGCTGGGCGGCGGCAGCGCGCTCAGCACCCAGACCGAAACGAACAGCAGCGGCATGAACAACAGGCCGGTCGCGGCGGGCATCCAGAAACGGTCGACATGCTCGCTTTGCATCAGCCAGGTGCCGACCGATTTGACCACACCCGACGACAGGATGAAGCTCGCGCACAGCATCGAGGCAAGCACCTCGGATACGCGCCGCCCCTCCATGAAACCAAAGACCAGCCCCCAGATCATGCCAAGCGGCACGCCATTGAGGAACAGCGCGGCGACGTTCCAGGGTGCCGGGATGATCGCGAAGGCGACCAGCGCCAGCCACGACAGCCCGATCAGGGCGAGGATGGCGGCCGCGCGGTGGCGCGGCGCGATTTCCGACACGACCTTTATGCCGATGAACTTCGACAGCGCATAGCCCGCCACCTGTGCGACGATCAGCGCGATCTTGTAATCGAGCACCCAATGCCAGCCGGGCACCAGCTCGAAGGTCGCCGCCGTGAAGGGCTTGCGAAAGGCGTACATCGCGAAATAGGCGCAGAAACCTGCGGTCCCGGCGACTGCCGTGAACACCGCGGGATGGGCCCGCCCCAAAGCGCGTCGAAAACGACTTTCCACCTCTGTACCCCGGCCCGATCCCATTGCGACTGGCCCTAAGCGCGCTGTATGACAGTCTCGCGTCGGCTGCTCGGCTCAGGCCGATCGACCCGCCAGCGCATCGAGCACCGCCGCCGGGGTGATCGGCAAATGCCGCACCCGCGCGCCCACCGCAGCGAAGATCGCATTGCCGATGGCGGGCGCGACCACCGTCGTCGCAGGCTCGCCCAGGCCGACGGGGACGTGCTCGCTTTCGACAAAGCTAATGTCGAGTTCGGGCACATCGGCCATGCGCAGCGGCATATAGGTGTCGAGATTGGTGTCCTTGACCAAGCCATTGACGAATTCGGTGCCTTCATGCAGCGCCATGCTGAGGCCCCACAAAGCGGCCCCTTGCGTCTGTGCGAGCGCGCCATCGGGATCGACGATCGTCCCGGCATCGGTGACCAAAGTCAGCTTCTCGACGCGCACCACGCCGGTCCTGCGATCAACATGGACGCGCGCGACGCAGGCGACCCAGGTCGGCATGTCACGTTCCTGCCCGAAGCTGGTGGCGATGCCGAGCGCGGTATCGGGCGGCAATTTCTCGCCCCAGCCCGCGCGGGCTGCGGCGCGGCGTACCACTTCGGCCTGGCGCAGCGCCCCGCCAATGGCGTTGGGGGCCGACCCGGCATTGCGACCGGCCCCGGTCAGCAATTTCAGGCGGAAGGCTACCGGATCGCTTTTCACCTGCAGCGCGGCTTCATCGATGAAGCTTTCCACCGCCCAATTGGTCCAGCCCGGCCCGACCGAGCGCAGCCAGCCCGAGCGGAAGGTGGTGTTGGCAAGATCATTGGGGATGGCATGGACGGTCTGGTGGCCGACCTCATACCAATGGTCCGCGCCCGAAATGGCGAAGGGATCATAGGCCCCGCCGCTCTTGGTCTTGGCGAGGAGGGCAGGCGCGTTCATCTGCGTCGGCCAACCCGCAGCGGCGTGATGCTCCATCGCGATCACCGCATTGTCCTTGTCGAAGCTCATCCGCACGCGCTGCACCGAGGGCGAGCGTACCGAATCGAACAGCGCATCGTCTTGCCGCGTCAGCACCATCTTGACCGGGCGGCCCAGCGCCTTGGCGGCGAGCGCGGCGGGGACGGCATAATCGCCATTGAGCCGCCGCCCAAAGCCGCCACCCAGCATATAGGTGCGCAGGACGATCTTGGTTTCGGGCACGCCGAGCGCCTTGGCGAGTGTCGGCAGAATCAGGCTTTGCCATTGGTTGCCGGTATGGATTTCGAAGCGGCCGTCCTTCTCGAAGGCGAGCGCGTTGAGTGGTTCCAACTGGAAATGCAGCACGGTGCTGGTGGTGTAGACGCGCTCCAACGTGCTGGCGGCGTTGGTGGGCTTTGCCCCCGCGTTGACGATGTCGAGCGCGACGCCGCTATCGGCCTTGCCTGCCAGGTCGGCGGCATGGGCTTGCAGGTCCTTTTCAGACGTGGTCGCGCCCGGCCCGGCGGTCCAGGTGACCTGGAGCAGATCGGCGGCGCGGATCGCGGCGGGGTAATTTTGCGCGATCACCATCACCCAGCCGGGCACCGTGTCCGACGGGTCCTCGATGACGAGGTAGCGCAGATAGCCGCGCACCGTCTTGGCCTTGCTGTCATCGACCGACACGACCTTGGAGCCGAAGCGCGTTGGCGGCAGTTTGGGCCGGGCATAGACCATGTTGGGCACCTTGGCGTCGATGCCGTATAGAGCGGTGCCATCGGTCTTGGTGGCGATGTCGAGCGCGGCGACCTGCTTGCCGATCAGGCGACGGTCTTTGACCGGCTTGATCGGCAGCGCCTTCAGTTCGTCGGGGGTGAATTGGCGGGCGACGCCGCCACGCTTGGCGATGTCGCCATAGGAAATCGAGCGGCCACCCGCATGGACCGCGCCACCGCGCGCGGTGCAATTGGCCGCACTGGTGCCGAGCAGCTTCGCGCCCGCCTCGATCAAGGCGATGCGACCGGCGGCACCCGCCTGGCTGAACACCGGGAAGGTCTGCCATACCGACCAGCTCCCGCCCGTGACCATCAGGCCCCATTTGGGGTCGGTATCGACATGGACGATGCGGACCTTGTCCCAATCGGCCTCCAGCTCATCGGCGAGGATGCGCGCGAGCGCGGTGCCGACATGCTGGCCCATTTCGGCGCGGATGATGTTGACGGTGACGATGCCGGCGGCATCGATGCCGAACCAGATCGACGGTTCAAACTGCGGCCCCGTGGGGGCAGCGGGGGTGCCGCCGGGCACGGCAGGATCGATCGCCGCCAGCACGTGCGAAAAGCCGAAGGCGAGTCCTGCGGCACCGCTGGCGACGAGAAAACCCCGGCGCGAAAGCGGGCTGCGCGCGGCTTCCGCCGTCGAGACGAGGCGGCTCATGCCTTGGGTCCTTCCGAGAGCGTGCCCGCCGCCTGCCGGATCGCGGCACGGATGCGAACATAGGTCATGCAGCGGCACAGATTGCCGGTCATCACCGCATCGATGTCTTCATCGCTCGGCGCGGGGAAATCCTTGAGCATCGCGGCGGCCTGCATGATCTGGCCCGATTGGCAGTAGCCGCATTGCGGCACCTGGATCTCGCGCCACGCATGTTGCAGCGGATGCTCGCCCTTCGGGTCGAGCCCTTCGATCGTGGTGACGTCGGCCCCATCGACTGCAGAGACCGGGGTGATGCACGACCGCGTTGCCCGCCCGCCGACATGCACCGTGCACGCCCCGCACATGCCAATGCCGCAGCCGAATTTGGTACCGGTCAGCCCGATCTCGTCGCGGATCACCCACAAGAGCGGGGTGTCGTCCTCGATTGTGGTGGAAACGGGGCGACCGTTGATCGTGAAACTGGTCATCACTCCTGGCCCTTGCCCTGCGCGCGGATCGCCGCGACTTTCTGTTCGAGATCGGGCCACGCCGCCTTGGTCGTCCGCGTCGCGCGCAGATAGGCGGCGATGCGGGCGACATCGGCGTTGCTAAACCCGGTGCCAAAGCCCGGCATCACCACGCCCGGCGCGCCGTCCTTCGCGTCGATGCCGTAGAGGATGACGCGGATCACATTGGTCGGATCGTCGAGATGCACGGTGCTGTTGAGCGCCAGATCGGGGCGCAACGGGTTGAGCCCCTTGCCGCCATTGTAATGGCACGATGCGCAGGCAGCCGTGAACAGCCGCGCGCTCGGATCGTATTGCAGGCCGGTGCCGATACGGTCGGTGGCGAGCGCCTTCTGGATCAGCGCGGTATCCTGCCCGGCGCGCGCAGCGGACCCATTGAAGCTGGTGAAATAGGTGGCGATCGCCGCCACATCGGCGGCGGGGAGACGGGAAAGCCCGCGCGGCACCGCCGCCATCGGCCCCGCCGCCGTGCCATGATACAGGCTGACCCCGGTGCCGAGATAGGCGACCAGTTCGGCCTGGCTCCACGCGATCGGCGCGGGGTTGGTCTTGTCGAGCGGCGGCGCGATCCAATTGTCGATCGCGGCCCCGGCATAGGCCTTGTCCTTACGCTCGGCCCCAAGCGCCCCACGCGGCGTGTGGCACGCTGCGCAATGGCTGATCCCTTCGGCGAGATAGGCACCACGATTCCAGGTCGCATCCTTGGTCGCGACGGGCTCATAGCGGCCAGGCTTGAAGAACAGCAGTTTCCAGCCAGCCTGCAACAGGCGGATGTTGAGCGGGAAGGGCAGGCCATTGGCCTTGTCCTCGGCGCGCACCGCAGGCTGCGTCATCAGATAGGCATAGAGCGCCGAGACATCGGCATCGGTCAGCTTGGTGAAATGATCATAGGGGAAAGCGGGGAAGAGATGTGCGCCGTCGCGCCGCACGCCTTCATGCATGGCGCGGCGGAAGGCGGCTTCGGACCAGCCGCCAATGCCGGTGTCGACATCGGGGGTGATGTTGGTCGAATAGATCGTGCCGAAGGTGGTGGCCATCGCATAGCCGCCCGCCAGCGCAGCACCACCCTTGGCGGTGTGGCACGATGCGCAATAGCCGGCACTCGCCAGCACTGCGCCCTTGGCGACGAGGGCGGGCGCGAAGGACGTGGCAGCCGGACGAGCAATCGGGGAAATCGCAGGCCGCCAGGCAAAGCCCGTAAAGATCGCCAGGCCAACAAGAAGGGCGAGGACGCCACCGAGAAAAATGCGTTTCACCACGCCGTGCCCGCCGCCATCATATTCACCCTGTGCTTCGCGTGCTTCTGACAGGGCAATCGCGCTTTCCGCGCCCGACGTCCAGAAACAAATCGCGCTTATCCCGCCGACAGGCGCGCGCGGCGCTTGCGTCGTGCAAATGTTAGCGCTACCTCTCTCATCATAGCGCGGTTACGCGCATCGGGAGAGGAATGATGGCGTATCGCGTGATTGGGGCAGTGGTGATGTGTGGCGTGGCCACGCTGGCGCTTGCCCAGGATCGGATTCCGGATCGGGCCCCGGATGGCCGGAAATATCTGTCGCAGCCGCTGGTGACATCGATCTACACGGCAGACCCGTCCGCGCATGTCTTTGCGGGCAAGATTTACGTCTACCCAAGCCACGACGTGCCGACCGCCATTCCCGACGATGATCTGGGCAACGAATATGCGATGCACGATTACCGTGTGCTGCGGATGGATCGCATTGGCGGCCCCGTCACGGTCGGTCCGGTCGCGCTCGATGTGAAGCAGGTGCCATGGGCGTCGCAGCAAATGTGGGCCCCCGATGCCGCTTATAAGAACGGCACTTATTATCTGTATTTCCCGGCGCGCGACAAAGCCCGTGACAAGAACGGGCTGGGCACGTTCCGCATCGGTGTGGCCACCTCAAAGAGCCCGATGGGCCCGTTCAAGGCCGAGCCCAAGCCGATTGCGGGCAGCTTCTCGATGGATCCGGCGGTGTTCACTGACCAGGACGGCAAGAGCTACATGTATTTCGGCGGCATCTGGGGCGGGCAGCTCCAGCGCTGGAAGAATGGCACCTTCGATCCCAATGGCAGCGATACCGATTTGCACCAGGATGATCAGCCTGCGCTGACCGGCAAGGTCGTGCGCATGAATGCCGATATGAAGAGCTTCGCCGAGACGCCGCGCGATGCGGTGATCCTCGACGAACAGGGCAAGCCGATCCTGGGCGGCGACCATGACCGGCGCTTCTTCGAGGCATCGTGGGTGTTCAAGCGCGGCGGGCACTATTATTACACCTATTCGACCGGCGACACGCATTTCCTGAACTACGCGACCGGCACCAATCCCTACGGGCCCTTTACCTATCGCGGGCACTTCCTGCTGCCAGTGCAGGGGTGGACGACGCACCATTCGATCATCCCGACCGGCGGCAAATGGTGGCTGTTCTATGCGGACACGCAGCTGAGCAACAAGAACCACCTGCGCAACGTCAAGGTGACCGAGCTTTCCTTCAACGCCGACGGGACGATCAAGCCGATCGATCCGTTCGTCAAATAAGGCCCGCAATGTTTCTCGGAATTGATATCGGTACGTCGGGCGTCAAGGCGGTCGTGCTCGACACGCACGGCGTGGTGGTCGGGCAGGGCACTGCTGCGCTGAGCGTGCAGCGCCCGCACCCCTTATGGTCCGAACAGGACCCGGAGGATTGGTGGAAGGCGACCAGTGCGGCCGTGCTGGCGATCGACCCGGCGGTCCGTCGCGCGGTGCGCGGCATCGGGCTTGCCGGGCAAATGCACGGTGCGACCTTGCTTGGTGCCGACGATCGGCCGTTGCGCCCGGCGATCCTGTGGAATGACGGGCGTTCGTTCGCGGAATGCGCCGCACTGGAAGCGACGACGCCCGAGTTCCGCACGCTCGGCGGCAATATCGTGATGCCGGGCTTCACCGCGCCCAAGCTCGAATGGGTGCGGCGGCAGGAACCCGAGGTTTTTGCACAGGTCGCGACCGTCTTGTTGCCGAAGGATTATGTCCGGCTCCGCATGACCGGCGAGAAGGCGTCCGACATGTCGGATTCCGCCGGCACCTTGTGGCTTGACGTTGCCGGGCGGCGGTGGAGTGACACGCTGCTCGCGGCCTGCGGGCTGACGCAAGCGCAGATGCCACGCCTGGTCGAGGGCACCGATGTCGCCGGGATGCTCCGTGCGGACATCGCCGAGGCCTGGGGCATATCGCAGGTTCCTGTCGCGGGCGGGGCTGGCGACAATGCCGGTGGGGCCGCGGGTGTGGGCGTCGTAACCGATGGCAAGGCATTGCTGTCGCTCGGTACGTCGGGCGTGATCTTCGTTGCCAATGATCGGTTCAGGCCCAATCCTGCGCGCGCGGTCCATGCCTTCTGCCACTGCCTGCCGGAGATGTGGCACCAAATGTCGGTTCACCTCAGCGCCGCCTCGTGCATCGATTGGGTGGCGCGGCTGACCGGGGCCAGTGGTGCTGCGGAGGTGTTCCAGCGCGCCGAAGCGGCGGGCGTGGCGAACGGGCCTGAGATTTTCCTCCCCTATCTCTCGGGCGAGCGCACCCCGCATAACGACGCGCAGGTGCGCGGTGCGTTCGTCGGGCTCGATAATGACAGCGACCCCAACCGGCTTGCGCAGGCGGTGCTGGAAGGCGTGGCGTTCGCGCTCGCCGACGGGCTCGACGTGCTGCGCGAGGCGGGGGCCGAGGTCGCCGAACTCGCCGTGATCGGCGGTGGCGCGCGCTCGCGTTACTGGGGCGAGACGCTCGCCGCCGCGATGGAGGTGCCCTTGGTGTATCTCCAGGGCGGCGAGGTCGGCCCCGCGCTGGGGGCCGCACGTCTCGCGCAGATCGCGGTCGATGGCGGCACTCCCGCCGAAGTGTGCGTTGCTCCGCCAGTGTCGCGCCGCATTGCCCCCAATGCCGAGCTGACGGCGCGGCTCGCGCCTAAGAAAGCGGTGTTCCGCGCCGCTTACGCCCAGATTTCTCCCCTTACTCACTCCAATTGACCCCCAAGGAGCGCCCGATGGCCACCGATTTCTTCGCCGATATTCCCCAGATCACCTTCAAGGGCCCAGGCACCGACGACGAGCTTGCATACCGTTTCTACGACAAGGACCGGGTCGTGCTCGGCAAGCGGATGGAAGACCATCTGCGCTTCGCCGCCTGCTTCTGGCACACCTTCTGCTGGCCGGGGTCGGACGTGTTCGGCGGGGGTACGTTCAACCGTCCGTGGCATGCCGGTGCCAATGATGCCGCCGCCGCCGAGCATAAACGCCGCGTTGCGTTCGAGTTCTTCACCAAGCTCGATATTCCCTATTACTGCTTCCACGATGTCGACGTGATGGCCGATGCGACCACTGTCGCCGAGCATCGCCGCAATTTCGCCGAAGCCGTCGATCATCTCGAGCAGCTTCAGGCAGCGTCGGGCCGCAAGCTGTTGTGGGGCACCGCCAACCTGTTCAGCCATCCGCGCTTTGCCGCTGGTGGCGCGACCAACCCCAACCCGGAAGTGTTCGCGTTCGGCGCGATGCAGGTGCGCGACGCACTTGAAGCCACGCATCGTCTGGGTGGCGCGAACTATGTGCTGTGGGGCGGTCGTGAGGGCTATGAGACGCTGCTCAACACCGATCTTAAGCGCGAGCTCGACAATCTCGGCCGCTTCCTGTCGCTCGTCGTCGAGCACAAGCACAAGATCGGTTTCACCGGCACGATCCTGATCGAACCCAAGCCGTTCGAGCCGACCAAGCACCAGTACGACTTTGACACCGCTACGGTGTACGGTTTCCTCAAGCGCTATGGCCTTGAGAATGAAGTGAAGGTCAATATCGAGGCGAACCACGCAACCCTCGCCAGCCACACCTTCGAGCACGAGATCGCCACCGCAGCGGCGCTCGGCATCTTCGGCTCGATCGATGCGAACCGCGGCGATCCGCAAAATGGCTGGGACACCGATCAATTCCCCAATTCGGTCGAGGAACTGACGCTCGCCAATCTCGAAATCCTGCGCGCGGGCGGGTTCACCACCGGCGGCTTCAATTTCGATGCCAAGGTGCGGCGCCAGTCGATGGACGCGATCGACCTGTTCTATGGCCATGTTGGCGCAATCGACGTGGTGGCGAAGGGGCTGCTCAATGCCGCCGCGCTGATCGAAGACGGTCGTCTCGACGCGATCAAGGCCGAACGCTATGCGGGATGGGAGGGCGATCTTGGCCAGCAGATCGGCACGCTCGATCTCGCCGCGATCGCCGATCTGGCGGTCGAACAGGCGATTGACCCCAAGCCGCGTTCGGGCCGCCAGGAGCGAATCGAAAATTTGATCAACCGCTTCATTTAACAGCGGTTAGGATACGCAGTATCGGTGTCACCAGCCGACCGCCCCAGCGCTTGACAGCGCCGGGGCGGTCGTCAAGGTAACGCTATCAAGGATGAGGGTCGCGTGGAGGGGTTAATGGCGGGCGAGAACGACGCGAGCGCGTCGGCGCTACCGGTGGATTGGCAGGACGGCGTGTTTGTCGGTCGTATTGCGACCGATGCCGGGCCGAGCCCGATTTTGGTTGTGCGCGGCGAAGCGTTCGACATGTCCGCGCGCGCGCCGACGGTGGCCGATTTGGTCGAATCGGGGGATTTCAGCGCATCGGGCGGGGTGTCGCTCGGCGCGTTTGGAGCGGATCTGTCGCGGCTGCTGGCACCGGTCGATCTGCAATGCGTGAAGGCGTGCGGGGTCACCTTCGCGCTTTCGGCGATCGAACGTGTGATCGAGGAGCGCGCGCGCGGGGATTCCTCCGCTGCCGCCGACATCCGCGCGCGGCTCGAATCGCGCGTCGGCGGGTCGATCCGCGCGGTCGTTCCCGGCACGCCGGAAGCGGCTGAGCTCAAACGGGCGCTGATCGAGGACGGCCTGTGGTCGCAATATCTCGAAGTCGCGATTGGCCCCGATGCCGAAGTGTTCACCAAGGCCCCGGTGCTGTCCAGCGTCGGACCCGATGCCGAGATCGGCATCCGGTCGGACTCGACCTGGAACAACCCCGAGCCGGAAATTGCCTTGCTGGTGGACAGTCGTGGCAAAGCGGTCGGCGCGACGCTTGGCAATGACGTCAATCTGCGCGATTTCGAAGGCCGCTCGGCGCTGCTGCTGGGCAAGGCCAAGGACAATAATGCGTCCTGCGCGCTCGGGCCGCTGGTGCGGCTGTTCGACGATGGCTTCACCATCGACGATGTGCGCCGCGCCGAAGTGCGGCTGCGGATCGAAGGCGAGGATGGCTATGTGCTCGAAGGCACCAGCAGCATGAGCCAGATCAGCCGCGATCCGCTCGATCTGGTACGCCAGACGCTGAGTGAGCACCAATATCCCGATGGCTTTGCGCTGTTCCTCGGCACGCTGTTCGCGCCGGTGCAGGATCGCGACGAGCCGGGCCGGGGCTTCACCCACAAGATTGGCGACCGGGTGACGATCGCGAGCGATCGGCTCGGGCGTCTCACCAATCGCGTGGTCACGTCGCGCGATGCGGCACCGTGGGATTTCGGAATTCGCGCGCTGATCGCAAATCTGGCCGGGCGCGGACTGTTGGAGACGAGCAAGTGACCGGCACGCGTGCGATTTACCCGAGCCTGGTCGGCAAGCGGGTGCTGGTGACGGGCGGTGCCAGCGGCATTGGCGCAGGCCTGGTCCAAGCCTTTGCCGAGCAACAGGCCAACGTCGCCTTTATCGATGTCGACCAGGCTGCGGGCGCGGATATTGCCGAGCGCTTTGCCCCCGGTCGCTTCCACTTTTGCGATCTGCGTGATCCGACGGCGTTGGGTGCGGCGATCGCGGCGATTGCCGAGGATCTCGGCGGGATCGACATTCTCATCAACAATGCCGCGAGCGACGATCGCCATAGCGTTGACGAGGTGACCCCGGCATATTGGGACGAGCGGATGGCGACCAATTTGCGCCATCTGTTCTTCGCCGCGCAAGCCGTGGTGCCGGGCATGCGCGCGGCGGGCGGCGGTGTGATCATCAATTTCGGGTCGATCAGCTGGCATTTGGGCTTGCCCGATCTCGTGCTGTACCAGACCGCCAAGGCCGCGATCGAAGGCATGACGCGCGGCCTCGCGCGCGATCTCGGGCGCGACGGCATCCGCGTGACGACGATCGTGCCCGGCAATGTGCAGACGCCGCGCCAGCAGCGCTGGTACACGCCTGAAGGCGAGGCCGAGATCGTCGCGGCACAATGCCTGTCGGGGCGGATCCAGCCGGTCGATGTCGCGGCGCTTGCCTTGTTCCTCGCCTCGGACGACGCGCATATGTGCACGGGCCACGATTATTTCGTCGACGCGGGCTGGCGCTGATGGCGAGCGCACCCGTCACGATCGCGCCGCTCGGCGCAACGCTCGGCGAAGGGCCGATGTGGGACGTCGCCACGCAGACATTGTGGTGCGTCGATATCAAACGGCATCTCGTGTTCCGGTTCGATCCCGCGACTGCGGCGCTGTCATCCTGGACCGCGCCGGGCGAAGTCGGCTGGGTACTGCCGCGTGTGGGCGGCGGAATGGTCGTCGGGGTGCAATCGGGCCTGTATGGGTTCGATCCGGCTGGTGGCAGCTTCACGCCGCTGATCGATCCCGAGCCGCATATGCCGGGCAATCGCCTGAACGATGCGACGACCGATGCGGCCGGACGGATCTGGTTCGGCAGCATGGACAATGGCGAGCAAGCGGAGAGCGGTCGGCTGTACCGGCACGATCACCGTGGGTGTGCCGATGCGGGTCTCGCGCCGGTTGCGATTACCAACGGCCCGGCGATCTCGCCCGATGGCACCACGCTTTATCACACCGATACGCTGGGGCGGACGGTGTGGCGCGTGCCGATAAGGGATGACGGCACGCTGGGCGATCCCACGCCGTTCGTCGAGATTGCGGCGGGCGAAGGCCATCCCGATGGATCGACCACCGATGCCGAGGGCGGCGTATGGGTTGCGTTGTTCGGCGGCTGGGGTGTGCGGCATTATGATCCGGCGGGCGCGCTGATCGAGACCGTGCGCTTTCCGGTCGCCAACATCACCAAGATCGCCTTTGGCGGCGCGGATCTGCGCACGGCTTATGCGACCACTGCGCGCAAGGGTTTGAGTGCCGCCGAATTGGCGGCGCAGCCCGAGGCCGGCAATCTGTTCGCCTTCGACCCCGGCGTGGCGGGCATGGCGACACATTCGGCAAAAATATAACAATCGATAGGGAGCGGAAGACGGACAATGGCAACGCTGGCGCAACCGGACCTGCAACGGGTCAATATAGGTTTCATTGCCTCGATCGTCGTGGTGGCGACGATCGGCGGCTTCATGTTCGGCTATGATTCGGGCGTTATCAACGGCACCCAAAAGGGGCTGGAGGCCGCGTTCGAACTGGGCAAGCTCGGCATCGGCATCAATGTCGGCGCGATCCTGGTCGGCTCGTCGATCGGTGCCTTCGGCGCGGGGCGTTTGTCGGATGCCTATGGCCGCCGCACGGTGATGATGGGGGCCGCCGTGCTGTTCCTGGTCAGCGCGCTGCTCGCAGGCGGTGCCAGCAGCTCGATCCTGTTCATCGTCGCGCGCATCATCGGTGGCCTTGGCGTCGGTGCCGCCAGCGTGATTTCGCCAGTGTACATCTCCGAAGTGACCCCGGCGTCGATCCGCGGGCGCTTGTCGAGCGTGCAGCAAGTGATGATCATCACCGGCCTGACCGGCGCGTTCGTCGCCAATTTCGCGCTCGCGCGCTACGCAGGCGGCTCGACCGCGCACTTCTGGCTCGGCTTTCCGGCATGGCGCTGGATGTTCTGGCTGCAGGCGCTGCCCGCCGCGATCTATTTTCTGGCTCTCCTCACCATCCCGGAAAGCCCGCGCTACCTTGTCGTCAAAGGCCATACCGAGCGCGCCCGCGCGGTGCTGACCAAGCTGTTCGGATCCGACGAGGCCGATCGCAAGGTCGCCGAGATTGCCGCGAGCCTTGCCGCCGACCATCACAAGCCGCGCCTGTCCGACCTGATCGACAAGACCACGGGCAAGATTCGCCCGATCCTGTGGGCCGGCATCGGGCTCGCCGTGTTCCAGCAGCTCGTCGGCATCAATGTCGTCTTTTATTATGGCGCGACGCTGTGGGAGGCGGTCGGCTTCTCCGAGGATTATGCGCTGCAGACCAACATCCTGTCGGGCGTGCTGTCGATCGGCGCGTGCGTCTTCACGATCGCGTTCGTCGACAAGATCGGGCGCAAGCCGCTGCTGTTGATCGGTTCGGCCGGCATGGCGGTAACGCTGGCGACGGTGGCGTATGCCTTTTCGACCGCTGTCACCGCGCCCGGCGGCGGGGTTTCGCTGCCGGGTAATAACGGCGTGATCGCGCTGGTCGCGGCCAACCTCTACGTCGTGTTCTTCAACTTCAGCTGGGGCCCGATCATGTGGGTCATGCTGGGCGAAATGTTCCCGAACCAGATTCGCGGGTCGGGTCTGGCGGTGTCGGGCTTTGCACAGTGGATCGCCAATGCGGCGATCTCGGTCAGCTTCCCGTCGCTGGCGGTGTCGCCCGGCTTGGCGGTTACCTATACTGGGTACGCCGTGTTCGCCGGTATCTCGTTCTTCTTCGTCCAGGCGATGGTCAAGGAAACGCGCGGCCGCGAACTGGAAGCGATGGAGGGATAAGAGCCCTCGGATAGCAGGAAAGGCGAGGGCGCTGATTTCGGTCAGCGCCCTTTTTTACGATTTCGGCGGCGCATCCGATTCGCGCCGGATCAGCGCATAGTCTGCCAGTACGTGCGGATGATCGACGCTGCTGTCATTGGCATTGCGCATGCGGATTTCGCGCACCAGCAGCTCGATCGCGGTGCGCGACATCTCGGTCACCGGCTGGCGGATGGTGGTGAGTTCGGGCCAGATCGTCGTCGCCAGCACGGTATCGTCAAACCCGCACACCGTCAGATCGGTCGGCACATCGAGCCCCCTGCGGTGCGCGATCGCGACGGCGGCGGCGGCCATGTCGTCATTCGAGGCAAAGATCGCGGTCGGCCGCTCGGCCAGATCCAGCAGACGTTCGGCAGCGTCGAGCCCCGAGCGATAGGTAAACAGCCCCTGGCCGACGAGCTCGGGCGCGAAGGCCAGCCCAAGGTCGGACAGCGCGGCACGGTATCCCGCCAGCCGCTCGCCACTGGCGGTCTGCTTCGGGTCGCCCGTAATAAAGCCGATCCGCTTGTGCCCAAGCGCCCCCAGATGCCGCGTCATGTCATAGGCCGCGCGACGATCATCGATGCTGACCGACAAGGCCCAATCGGGCGCGCGCCCGGTTGCCACCGCCACCACCGGGATGCCGTGGCCTTCAAGCGCCGCCAGCACCACCGGCGAATCGCTCAGTGGTGGGGGGAGCGCGATTCCGTCGATCCGCCCTTGCAACAGCCGTTCGATCGTCGCCGCCTCATGGCCGTCCTCTTCGCATTTCTCGATCACGAGCTGCACGTTGCTGCGGCTCGCCTGATCGAGCCCACCGACCAGGAAGTCGCTGAAATAGGTCAATGACGGGTTGGTGTGCAGCAGGCAAATGCGGATTTCCTCGCCACCCGCCAGCGCGCGCGCGGCGGCGTTCGGCGCATAGCCGAGCGCCGCGATCGCGGATTCGACGCTCGCCCGCGTGGCCGGGCGAACGCTGCCCTTGCCATTTACGACACGTGACACCGTCATCGGCGAAACCCCGGCGTGCGCCGCGACATCGGTGATGGTGGGAACATTATGCTGACGACGCGAGCCCCGAATTTGCTTCATGCACGTCCTTTCTTCGCCACTTCTATGGCGGAGTGGTGCGCCACGGCAAGTCGGCGTCGCGATGGTGCTTGCCCATGCCCCCCCGCATCGGCCATGTGGCCGCGATGACGTTTCAAGTCGACATGGGCCTCGACGCGGGCGGCGCGCCCGTCCCGATCGATCTCGAAGAATTGCTGGCGACGCGGTTGCTCGTGCAGGGCAATTCGGGTTCGGGAAAATCGCATCTGCTGCGTCGCCTGCTCGAACGCAGCGCTGGGCAGGTGCAACAGATCATCATCGATCCCGAGGGCGATTTCGTCACGCTTGGCGAACGCTACGGCCATGTCGCCATTACGGCGGCGGATTATTCGGTGGCGGAGGTTGCGCGGTTTGCCGCGCGCATCCGCGAACATCGCACCTCGGTCGTGCTCGATCTCGAAGGCCTGGAAATGGAAGGGCAGATGCGCTGTGCCGCGGCCTTTCTGTCGGCGCTGTTCGATGCGCCGCGCGACCATTGGTTCCCGGCATTGGTCGTCGTCGACGAAGCGCAGGTGTTCGCTCCGTCAATGGGGGCGGAGGTGACCGAGGAGGTCCGCCGCGCCTCGCTGGGCGCGATGACCAATTTGATGTGCCGTGGCCGCAAGCGCGGGCTCGCCGGGATTATCGCGACGCAGCGCCTGGCCAAGCTGGCCAAGAACGTCGCCGCCGAGGCGTCGAATTTCCTGATGGGGCGCACCTTCCTCGACATCGACATGGCGCGTGCGGCGGATTTGCTGGGGATGGAGCGGCGGCAGGCCGAGCAGATCCGCGATCTTGCGCGCGGCACCTTCCTTGCGCTGGGGCCGGCGGTGTCGCGCCGCCCGGTCGCGATCCGCATAGGCGCGGTCGAAACCGGCTCGCGTGGCGGTGGCCCCGCGCTGATCCCGCTGCCCGACGCGCAAGCCAGCGACATGCGGCAATTCCTGTTTGCGGAAATGGAAGAGCCGGTGCGCCCGGCACCGCCGCCGCCACGCGCGGCCCCGGCCGAATCGGTGTTCGCGCAGATCGAAACCGTCGCCGCGCTCGATCCCGTTCCCGAGCTGCCGCAACGCGACCCCGAGGAACTCGCGCAGATCGTGTGTGATGTGCTGCGCGCGATCGTCGCGGATGCCGATTCGACCGCGCGTCCGGCGGCGGTGCTGTATCAGGATTTCCAGGTGCGCTGCCGTATGGTCGGCGTGCATCCCGCGCCGCTCGACCCCTCCGCCTTTTCGCGGCGGCTGGCGGCGGGGCGCGCGGGGATCTTCGAAGGGCTTGATGGCGATTGGGGCGAGGCGCTGGCGCTGGCGCGCGATCTGCCGGACGAAATGCTTGGCTGCTTCCTGTTGGTGGCGAAGGCCGCGCGCGAGGGGCTGCCATGCCCGAGCGATGAGGCGGTGGCGCAGACCTATGGCACCAGTTCGTTCGGGCGTGCGCGGCGCGTGATCGGCTATATTGAGGGCCGCAACCTGCTGGTGACGCGGACCGATCTGTCGGGCAAACGATCGATGACGATCCCCGCTTTGGGATGGACCACCGCGCCCGCCGACGCTGGATGACAAAGCGTTCAGGTTACGCCGAACTGGTTGCAGTGCGGCACGGCGCACTCTAGGCGCGGCACGATGTCTGCCATGTCCTATCGATCCGAGTCAGGCAAAGGTCGATTCCGCGGCATCGCGCTGGCACTTGTTGTCGAGGCGCTGGTGGCATTGCTGCTGTTGCAGCTTGGCACGGGCATCTTTCACAAGACCGAGAAGCAAAAACCGCTCATCACCTTCGACGTGAAGCCAATCGGCCCGGTGGTTTCCAAACAGGCGCAGAAGACCCAGGTCGCGCACAAGCAGAAGCAGACGACCACCGCCTCGGCCGCGCCGCCGCCGCCCGTCGCGCCGCCGCCGGTGAAAAGCCCGGTGCCCTCCAAGCTGATTCAGTTGAGCTCCGAGGAATTCGCTGCGTCTGACATTGGCAAAATTCCGGCGCATCAGGGCGAGGGCGACGATTCTGGCAGCGGCAAGGACAGCGTCGCGGCCTATGGGCCGGGCCAGGGGCCGGGCGGGGCTGCGCTCTACAATGCCGAATGGTATCGCGAGCCGCGCGATGCCGAGCTGAAGCCCTATCTCCAGGATTATGCCAAATCCGGGTCGGGCTGGGCGCTGATCGCGTGCAAGACCGCGCCCGATTACCGGGTCGAGAATTGCCGCGCGCTGGATGAATCACCGCCAGGCGGCGGGCTGGCGCGCGCGCTGCGGCTGGCGGCGTGGCAATTCCGGGTGCGGCCGCCGCGAATCGGCGGCAAGCCGATGATCGGTGCGTGGGTGCGGATCCGCTTCGATTTGACCGTCGGCTTCCAGAAGTGAAGCAGGCTTAGCCTGTTGGCAGCGTGTCCAGATAAGCACGAATATCGTCGCTGATCGGCAGCGGCTTGCCGGTGGGCAAGTGGACGTTGACGATCACCATATCGATCACGGTGTGCAACGCACCGGTCTCCGCATGGCACAGCTCGAAGCGTTGCGTCAGGCTCGACCCGCCGACCCGCGCGATGCGGACGAACGCTTCGATCGTATCGCCCCACACGAAGGGCTTCAGATAATCGATCTCGGTGCGGCGGACATGGAATTCGGTGTGCGTCCAAGCATCACCGAGCGCCGCGCCAATGCCGGTCCATTCCCAGAATTCGCTGACCGCGACATCGGCATATTCGAGATAGCGCGAGTTGAAGACGACCTTTTGTCCGTCAATCTCGGCGTAGCGCACCTTGAAACGAGTCGAAAAAGCGAAACCGGGACGCGTCATCAAAACAGCAGCCTTAAACCGACAATGGCGAGCACCGCCGCAAGGATCGGGCTCAGAATACGGTCGGATATGCGCGATGCGATCAAACTGCCAACGATGATTCCGGGGATAGACCCAAGCAATAGCGAGAACAGCAAGGTGCCGTTGACCGAGCCGAGCAGCCAGTGGCCAAAGCCGCCGAGCAGCGTCAGCGGTACTGCATGGGCGATGTCGGAGCCGACCAGGCGGTTGATCGGCAAGCTTGGGTAGAGGATCAGCAAGGCGGTCATGCCGAGCGCCCCCGCGCCGACCGAGGTGATCGACACGAGTACGCCGAGCACCACGCCCAGCAACACCGTCAGCCAGGCGAGCCGCGCCGTCCCGATCTTGCCGAACAGCCGTGTCAGCGATCCGACGATGCGCATCCGGAACACCGTCGCCACCGCCGACAGGACCAGCGTAACGCCGAGGATGGCGGAGATCGCCTGCCCCATATCCTGTTTCTCGGCGGCATAATGCAGCGCGATGATGGTAACGATGGTGGCGGGCACACTGCCCGCCGCCAGCCGCGCGACCACGCGCCAGTCGACGGTGCCGCGCCAGCCATGCACCACGGTGCCGACACTCTTGGTGGCAGAGGCATAGAGCAAGTCGGTGCCGACCGCAGTCGCCGGGTGGAAACCGAAGGCGAGCACGAGCAGCGGGGTCATTAACGATCCCCCGCCGACTCCGGTCAGCCCGACGAGTAGCCCGACGAGCACGCCGGCCAGCGAATACAGCGGGGTGATGATCATCCGGGGCGGCGGTCAGCCGGCCTTTGCGCTGGGAATATTAACCCCCATCGACACCAGATATTTCTTCACGTTGCGCGCCGCCTGGCGGAGCCTCTGTTCGTTTTCGACCATCGCGATGCGCACAAAGCCTTCCCCGTTTTCACCGTAGCCCACCCCTGGCGCAACCGCGACCTTGGCGTGAGTCAGTAATTGTTTGGAGAACTCAAGGCTGCCTAGGTGCGCGAGCGCGGGCGGCAACGGTGCCCAGGCGAACATCGAGGCAGGCGGGGCGGGAATATCCCACCCGGCGCGCCCGAAACTCTCGACCAGCACGTCGCGGCGCTTGTGGTAGAGTTGGCGATTGGTCTCGACAATGTCCTGCGGGCCGTTGAGTGCTGCGCACGCGGCCGCCTGGATCGGGGTGAACGCCCCATAATCGAGGTACGACTTCACCCGGCTCATCGCCGCGATCAGCGTCTTGTTGCCGACCGCAAAGCCGATCCGCCAGCCTGCCATCGAGTAGGTCTTGCTGAGCGAGGTGAACTCGATCGCAATGTCCTTGGCACCGGGCACCTGCAGGATCGACGGCGTCGGCTTGCCGTCGAAATAGAGCTCGGAATAGGCGAGATCGGAGATGATCCAGACCTTGTTCTCCTTCGCCCAAGCGACGAGCCGTTCGTAAAAAGCGAGATCGACCGCTTCGGCGGTGGGGTTGGAAGGATAATTGACGACCAGGATCGACGGGCGCGGGACGGTGAAGGCCATCGCGCGTTCCAGCGACTCGAAATAGGTATCGTCGGGCGTGGTCGGCACCGCGCGGATCGTGGCCCCCGCGATGATGAAGCCGAAGGTGTGGATCGGGTAGGACGGGTTGGGGGCAAGCACGACATCGCCCGGCGCGGTGATCGCGGTGGCGAGGCTGGCGAGCCCTTCCTTCGAGCCCATTGTCACGACCACTTCGGTCTCGGGATCGACATCGACGCCAAAGCGGCGGCCGTAATAATTGGCTTGCGCGCGGCGCAGCCCCGGAATGCCCTTCGACTGCGAATAGCCATGCGCATCAGGCTTGCGCGCCACCTCGATCAATTTCTCGATCACGTGCGGCGGCGGCGGCAAATCGGGGTTGCCCATGCCGAGATCGATAATGTCCTCGCCCGTCGCGCGCGCTTCCGCTCGCATCGCGTTCACTTCGGCGATGACGTAGGGCGGGAGGCGCTTCATGCGATAGAATTCGTCGGACATTGCAGGGATTCCGGCTGGAGGGAGGCCTTCCTTACGCCATTATGTGTCGCGCCGTCACCCCGCCGCACACCAATATGACGGGGTGGGGGTGTTTTGCGCCAAGGCGATGATGTGCGCTTTCATGAACAGGGCTCGTCGGGGTAAGGATGGCTGGCACGAGAAGAGGATGTCATGGCCGAATCCACCAAAGCCGCCACCGCTGCCATGCCCAGCCTTGCGGAGTTGCAGCATTGGACCTGGGTGCTTGGGCGGGCGCAGCAAATGCTGCTGGAACAGGGCCTGGCCACCTTGGGCGCGGCGGAAACGCCGTTGCCGCCGATCCCCGGCCTGACCGACCCGGAAACGCTGACGCGTGCGCGGGATTTCTGGACCGACAGCCTTACCCTGTGGCAGCGGATGCTCGCCCCCGGTGAGGCACCACCGCCCGTCGATGAGCCGCCCGAGCGCGCGCGCGACAAGCGCTTCAGGGATGCGCGCTGGCGTGAGGACCCGCTATTCGCCTGGATTCGCCAAAGCTACTTCCTGTTCTCGGACCAGTTGCTCGCTCAGGTCGACGCGCTGCAGGGCGTCGACGACAAGCAGCGCGAGCAGATGCGCTTTGCCACGCGCGGTTTTCTGGATGCGATCAGCCCGTCCAATTTCCCCGCGACCAACCCCGAAGTGCTCGAAAAGACGATCGAGACCGGCGGCGAAAACCTGCTCAAGGGCCTGCAGAATATGCTCGCCGATCTCGCCAAGGGGCAAGTGACGCATACCGACCAGACCGCGTTCGAAGTGGGGCGTAATCTGGCGACGACGCCGGGCAAGGTGATCCACCGCACCGATCTCTACGAGCTGATCCAATATGCCCCGGCCACCCCCAATGTGCTGGCGGTGCCGCTGGTGATCTTCCCGCCCTGGATCAACCGCTTCTACATTCTCGACCTGACGCCGGAGAAAAGCTTCATTCGCTGGGCGGTCGAACAGGGCATCACCGTGTTCATGGTCTCGTGGCGATCGGCCGACGCCAGCATGAAGGATGTGGTGTGGGACGATTATATCGCCGCGCAAATCGACGCGATCGAAACCGTGCGACGCGCGCTGAAGGTGCCGACGGTGCACACCATCGGCTATTGCGTGGCGGGCACGACGCTCGCTGCGACGCTCGCAGTGCTGGCAGCGCGCGGGGAAGCGGACACGGTCAAGAGCGCGACCTTCTTCACCGCGCAAGTCGATTTCGAGAAAGCGGGGGAATTGCTGTATTTCGTCGCCGACGATCAGCTCGAACTGCTCAAGACGCTGACCCCCGACGGCTTTCTCGACGGGCGCTATATGGCGGCGGTGTTCAACCAATTGCGCGGGCGCGACCTGATCTGGAATTACGTCACCAACAATTATCTGCTGGGCAAGGATTATGCCCCGTTCGATCTGCTCCACTGGAATGGCGACACCACCAATCTGCCCGCGCAGTGGCACATGCGCTATCTGGTGGATCTGTACCGCGACAATCTGCTGAGCAAGGCCGGTGCGCTCAGCGCGCTGGGCACGCCGATCGACCTCGGGCTGGTGAAGACGCCGAGCTATATTCAGGCCGGGCGCGAGGACCATATCGCACCGGCCGAAAGCGTGTGGGCGCTGATGCGGCTCTTCTCGGGCCAGCGGCGCTTCGTGCTGGCGGGGTCGGGGCATATTGCCGGGGTGGTCAACCCGCCGAGCGCGAACAAATATCAATATTGGGTCAATCCCGAACCGGTCGACACGCTTGAGGCCTTCGTCGCCGGGGCGCAGGAGACCAAGGGGAGCTGGTGGCCCGATTGGGTGGCATGGCTGCGCGATCAGGATGCGGCGATGGTCCCGGCCAAGGGCGCGCGCCAGCCGGGCAAGGGGGCGCTGAAGGCAATCGAAGATGCGCCCGGACGCTACGTAAAGGCGCGCTGAAGCGCGCGGGAACTCCGTAATTTCACTTATGTTGCAGTGCAACATTTTGCTTGTATTGACCGCCAATGTTGCTATATTGCAGTGCAGCATTGGTGTGGGAGAAATCCGGTCATGGCAAGCAAAGGCCCGAAGTCAGACGCGGCACCAAAAGCCGCAAAGCCGACCGCGAAGGTTGACGCTCCGGCGGCTGTGGCCGCCCCGGCTGTTGCTCAGGCAAAACCCGCCGCGCCCAAGACGCGGACCGCTGCGGCGGCCGTAAAAGCTCCCTCGGTTCCTGCAGCGCTTCCGGTTTCGGTCCCGGCAGCGTCGGAACCGGTCGTCGCGGTCCCCGCCGCCGACGGGATCGTTCCGGCACCGATCGTGGCAGAACCCGAGGTCGCTGCGCCGATCGTGTCTGTGCCGGAGCCTGTGCGTACCCCAGACCCGATTGTTACCGCCGAAGCCCCTAAACCCGTCGCCGCCGCCGCGCCGACTGTATCGCAGAAGGAAATCTTCACCATGGAAAACACCATCAAAGCCGCTACCGACAAGGTCCAGGAACAGGCCAAGGCGCTGTTCGCTGATGTCAACGATCGCACCAAGACCGCCGTTGAAAAGGGCACCAAGCTGGTCGAGGAATTCAACGAATTCTCGAAGGGCAACGTCGAAGCCATCGTCGAATCGTCGAAGATCGCTGCCAAGGGCATCGAGACGATGGGCCAGGACGCCGCCGAATATGGCCGCAAGCATTTCGAAGGCGCGACCGCTGCGCTGAAGAGCCTGTCGAGCGTCAAGACCCCGTCGGACTTCTTCAAGCTGCAGAGCGACTATGTCCGCAGCGCGTTCGACTCGATCGTCGCCGAAACCTCGAAGAACACCGAGTCGCTGGTGAAGCTCGCCGGTGAGGTCGCCCAGCCGATCTCGAACCGCGTTGCGCTTGCCGCCGAGAAGATCAAGATCAGCGCCTAAGCCGATCTTCGTCCGTATCGGACAGGAGAGGGCGGTCCCGAATGGGGCCGCCCTTTTCGTTTGCCCCCTTGCCCTCACCCCCGGCAATGCCATATTTTAGGCACCAGATGATCGACAGCAGCGCAATCTCGATGGCGGAACGCCGTGATGACGGAACCGGGGACGGGCCGGACGACGGCACCGGCCTGGGCGTCGCGACGCGCACCCGCGCCAAGACCAAGCAACCGACCCCCTATCGCGTGCTGCTGCTGAATGACGATTACACCCCCATGGAGTTCGTGGTGCTGGTGCTGCAGCGCTTTTTCCGCATGGATATGGAAGCGGCGACCCGGGTGATGCTCCACGTCCACCAGAAGGGCGTCGGCGTGTGCGGCATCTTCAGCTACGAAGTCGCCGAGACCAAGGTCAGCCAGGTCATCGATTTCGCCCGGCAGAACCAGCATCCGCTACAATGCATGTTGGAAAAGGCCTGATTTAGCCGGACGTTCCTGCGCGTCTCGTCGCAATTCGGCTATCGTGCTTGCGCGGGCGGTGCGAGGCGATAAACGAGATCCATGGATCGTATTCTCATTCGCGGCGGCAATCGCCTGTCGGGCCGTCTCCCCATCTCCGGTGCCAAGAACGCCGCGCTCACGCTGATGCCGTGCGCGCTGCTGACCGAGGAGCCGGTGACGCTGCGCAACCTGCCGCGTCTGGCCGATGTCGACAGCTTCGGGCATCTGCTCAACCAGCTCGGTTGCTCGACTCGGATCGAGGGCGCGCGGCCCGAGGATTTCGGTCGGGTGATGACGATCCGCGCGGGCAAGCTGACCGCGACCGAAGCACCGTATGACATCGTGCGCAAAATGCGCGCGTCGATTCTGGTGCTGGGCCCGTTGATCGGGCGTGCGGGCGAAGCGACCGTGTCGCTGCCGGGCGGCTGCGCGATCGGCAATCGCCCGATCGACCTGCATCTGAAAGCGCTGGAGGCGATCGGCGCGCAGCTCGAAATGGCAGCGGGCTATGTCAAGGCGATCGCGCCCGGCGGGCGTCTGTCGGGCGGCACCTATACCTTCCCGATCGTCTCGGTCGGCGCGACCGAGAATGTCGTGATGGCAGCCGTGCTGGCCAAGGGCGGCAGCCGCATCGAAAATGCCGCGCGCGAGCCCGAAATCGTCGATTTGTGCAATCTGCTGGTGGCGATGGGTGCCAAGATCTCCGGCATCGGCACCGAGACTCTGGAAATCGAAGGCGTCGACCGGCTGCACGGCGCGACCTATCGCGTGATGCCCGACCGGATCGAGGCGGGCAGCTATGCCTGCGCCGCCGCGATCACCGGCGGTTCGGTCGAACTGGTCGGCGTGAAGATGGACGATATGCGCGCCACCACCGCCGCCTTGATCGCGGCCGGGGTGACGCTGGAGGAGCGCGGCGACAATCTGCTGGTTTCCGCTACCAACGGCATCAAGCCGCTGACGCTGTCGACCGCGCCCTTCCCGGGTTTTGCGACCGATATGCAGGCGCAGTTCATGGCGATGCTGTGTCTGGCCGATGGGGCCAGCGTACTGACCGAGACGATCTTCGAGAACCGTTACATGCACGTGCCCGAACTGGCGCGGATGGGCGCGGACATCTTGGTGCAGGGCCGCACCGCCGTCGTGCGCGGCGTGCCCAAATTGGTCGGCGCGCCAGTGATGGCGACCGATCTGCGCGCCTCGATGAGCCTGATCATCGCTGGCCTCGTCGCCGAGGGCGAGACGCAGGTCAGCCGCGTCTATCACCTCGATCGCGGCTATGAGCGCCTCGAGGAAAAGCTGAGCGCGGTCGGTGCCGATATCGAGCGCGTCGGCGACGGTTGAGGGCGGACGCTGCCGCTCCCGTTCGTTTCGAGCGAAGTCGAGAAACCTGGCACAGCGCTTGTTGCTGTTTCTCGACTACGCTCGAAACGAACGGGGCGCGGGCAAGTCCGCGACGATTAAGCCGTCCGCTCCGGCACGGCCGCGGCGTCGGCCTGGATGGCGAGGTCGGGCGCAACCGCTTCCCATGGGAAAATGAACCAGTCCTTGGTCACCGCGCGGTCGATTTCGCGTGCGTGATAGTCGACGCGCTCGCCCGAGCGGATATTGTCGAGCAGCGTCGCGAACCGCACGCTGCCCGGCACCGCGCCCGCCGCCGCCAGCATCGCCCGCAGCCGCGCGATCGTGCGCCCGGTATCGTTGATGTCATCGAGGAACAGGAAACGCTCGCCGCCGCGCGTCCGCGCTGCCAGGCGCGCGATCGGGTCGAGCGCGAAATCCTCGACCTGCGCCGAGAAATCGACGGATAGCATCGGCAGGCCGCTCGCATGGCTGAGAAACACCGCCGGGACCAGCCCGCCGCGCCCGATGCCGATCAGGAAGGTCGGTGCCCAGGCCGCATCCTCGCCGAGACGTGCGGCGAGAATATGAATGTCGGCGACGAAGCGCTGCTGCGGGATCGGGGTGTAGAGGGTCATGCCGCCCGCTCCACATAGGCATCCAGCCGCGCCAGATGCTCCGCCACGGCGGCATCGGGAAGGAAGGAGCCCAGAAAGCTGTTGCGCGCCAGCGTGACCAGATCGGCGCGATCGAGCCCGCGCGCGGCCGCGACCGCACGATAATTGTCGGCGACATAGCCGCCGAAATAGGCGGGGTCGTCGGAATTGATCGTCGCACGTAACCCGGCGCGCAGCATCTGGTCGATCGGGTGCTCGGCCATGTCACCCACCACGCACAGCTTGAGGTTAGACAGCGGACACACCGTCAACGTCATGCCCATGCGCGCGAGCCGGGTGACGAGCAGCGCGTCCTCCAGGCTGCGATTGCCATGGTCGAGCCGGTCAACGCCGATCACATCCAGCGCCTGCAGCACATAGTCGGGCGGGCCTTCCTCCCCGGCATGGGCGACCAGCTTCAAACCCTTCGCGCGTGCCGCTGCGAAAACGCGCGCGAACTTTTCCGGCGGGTGACCAAGCTCGGACGAATCCAGTCCGACCGCCGCGATCCGGTCGAGCCAGGGCTCGGCGGCCTCCAGCGTGGCAAAGGCATCGGCTTCGTCGAGATGGCGCAGGAAGCTCAGGATCAGCAGCACGGTCATGCCGTGCTTCGCCTCCGCCTCGGCAATGGCGGAGAGCAGCCCGGTGATGACCGTGTCGAAGGGAATGCCGCGTGCGGTGTGCGTCTGCGGATCGAACATGATTTCGGTGTGGACGACGCCATCGGCGGCGGTGCGATCGAAATAGGCGGCGGCGAGATCATGGAAATCCTGCGCCGTCCGCAACACGTCCGCCCCGGCATAATAAATGTCGAGAAAGTCCTGCAGCCGCGAGAAGTTATACGCCGCGCGGACATCCTCGACGCTCGCGAACGGGATCGCGACCTGGTTGCGCTGGGCCAGCGCGAACATCAGTTCGGGCTCAAGACTGCCCTCGATATGCAAATGGAGTTCGGCCTTGGGCAGGCCCGCGATGAAGTCGGAATCGGTCATGGCGGCACCATTGCGGGGTTGCGGGCCGTGGGCAAGCGGCGAACCACAATCCACGGCACCCGCTTCACCCGTTAAGCGCACTTTCCAGCGTCGTCCGCCACGGCGTGGTCGGTCGGCCGATCACGTCGCTCAACGCATGGCTGTCGTCGAACAGCGCGCCGTTGGCCGCCTTGGTATCGCTTTCGGCCAGCATCGCGGCAATCGGTCCGGGCAGGCCGAGCCCTTCCAGCGCAGCGCGATAGTCGGCTTCGGGCAGATCCTGATAGGCGACTGGCTTGCCCGAAAGATCGCTCAGCGCCGCCGCCAGATCGGAAAGGGTAAAGGCATCATCACCGGCCAGTTCGTAGGTCGCGGGCTTGGCCGCTTCGGCGGTCAGCACTTCCACTGCAGCCGCCGCGTAATCGGCGCGCGCAGCCCCCGAAATGCGGCCCGTGCCGGCGCTGCCCAACACCGCCCCATGCGCGACCGCCATCGGCGCGCTTTGCGCATAATTTTCGGTGTACCAGCCATTGCGGAGCAGCGCGTGCGGCACGCCGCTGTCGGCCAAGGCCAACTCGGTCGCACGATGTTCGACCGCGAGGTTGAGCGGGTTGGTGTCGGCATGGAGCAGGCTGGTATAGGCGATGAAGCCGACCCCGGCGGTCTTGGCGGCGGCGATGACGGCCTGATGCTGTGCTACGCGCTGCCCGATCTCGCTCGACGAGATCAGCAGCAGCCGATCGACACCGACGAGCGCGCTGGCAAGGGTTTCGGCGTGATTATAGTCAAACGCCCGGACGACCACTCCCTGTGCAGCTAAATCGGCCAGTTTCGCGGGGTCACGCACCAGCGCGACGATGGTGTCAGGCGCAACCTTCTCCAGCAGCCCAGCGATGACGAGGCGGCCGAGTTGGCCCGAAGCTCCAGTAACGGCAATCATGATAGCACTCCCAAAAACCATTGAGACGCTCCATCTAGGGGTGTAGCTTATGAAAAATAAGTACGCACAAAAAGGTAAGTTTTGGAATGACAGACAGAAGCGCCACCCCGCTTTCGGATGCGCTGGAACGCGGCGACGTGCTGAGCCCGGACTGCCCGTCCCGCCTCATCCTCAATCATGTCACCAGCAAATGGGGGGTGCTGACGCTGCTGTCGCTGCGGTCCGGCACGCTGCGCTTCAGCGCCTTGCGCCGCAAGGTCAGCGGCGTGAGCGAGCGGATGCTGGCGCAGACGTTGCAGCAATTGGAGGGGTGTCGCCTGGTCGATCGGCGGAGCTATGCCGAAGTGCCGCCGCGCGTCGACTATACGCTGACCCCGCTCGGGCGCGAGGCGGCCGACCGAGTCGCCGCGCTGGCGGACTGGATCGAAGCGTCGCTGCCCTTGCTGCTGGAGCCAGCACCGGTCGCGGCGTGATAGTCAGCCCGGGCGGCACCGTGCGTCGCCCGGGCCACCCCTATCAGATCGCCGCCAGCGCCTGCTCGAAATCGGCGATCAGGTCATCGGCATCCTCGACCCCGATTGAGATCCGCACGAGATTGTCGGTGATGCCGAGCGCCTGTTTGCGCGCATCGGGCACCGACAGATGCGTCATCGCCGCCGGGTGCGAGGCGAGCGTCTCGGTGCCGCCCAGCGACACCGCCAGCTTGGCGATTTTCAGCGCGTCGAGGAAGGCGAACGCCTCCTTCTCGCCGCCCTTCAGGATCAGCGAGAAGGTCGATCCGGCACCGGTGCAATGGCGCGCATAGATGTCGGCCTGGCGCTCCATCCCCGGCGTATCGGCGAGGAAGCCGAGATAGCCGACTCGCTCGACCTTGGGGTGGCTACGCAGGAAGCCACACACCTTGACCGCATTTTCGCCCGCGCGGCTCATGCGCAGTTCGAGTGTCTCCAGGCTGCGCATCAGCATCCACGCGGTATTGGGGTCGCAGATCGTGCCGATCGTGTTGCGCATCAGGCGGATCGTGTTGATGTGCTCCTTGGACCCCAGCACGCCGCCTGCGACCAGATCGCTATGGCCGCCGGCATATTTGGTCAGCGAGTAGACGACGATATCGGCACCATGTTCGAGCGGCTTGAGCCAGAGCGGGCCGAGGAAGGTGTTGTCGATCGCGATCGGTGGTTTCGCGCCCTTGAAGATCGCGTCGCGGCTCGCGGCCACGGCCTGAATGTCGACCAGCGCGTTGGTCGGGTTGGCGGGGCTTTCGAGATAGATCAACGCGACATTGCCGGTCGCCGCCTTGCTCATCACCGCATCGATCTCCTCGCGCGTCGCGCCCGCCGGAAAATCGAGCCAATGCACGCCGAAGCGGCCGAGAATGCGCGCGATCAGCGTCTCGGTTGCGGCATAAAGCGGCCCGGAATGGACGATCGTGTCGCCGGGCTTGACCATCGACAGGAACAGCGTCGCGATCGCCGACATGCCGCTGGAAAAGACCAAAGCGTCCTCGGCCTCTTCCCATACGCCCAGGCGATCTTCGAGGATTTCCTGATTCGGCCCGTTGAAGCGCGAATAGACCAGCCCTTCGGAGCCGCCGGGCCGCTTGCCGGTCACCCCTTCGAAATGGCGCTTGCCTGCGGCGGCATTGGGGAAAACATAGGTTGAGGTGGCGAAGATCGGGGGCTTGAGCGAGCCTTCCGACAGCATCGGATCATAGCCATGGCCCATCATCAGCGTGGAGGCCTTCAGCTTGCGGTCGCCAATCTTTTCGATCGAGGGCTTGGGCTTGGTGCGTGGCGCGACGCCGGTCAGATCGGCTTCGGTCTGCGGGTCGGTCCGGTCGGTGGGCGTCGCCATGAGGGTGCATCCTGTGTCGAAAAATGGTAGGAGGCTTTACCGCGAGATAGTCTCGAATGATACTATTTCGCGGTGGATCCGTGGGGGGACAGGACATGCCGATCGCAATCGTTTCAGTGCCCGTGACCGATGTGGCACGCGCGCGGACTTTTTACGTGGAAACGCTCGGACTGGTGGTGCTGCGCGACGAGGCGATGGGCCCCGATATGCGCTGGGTTCAGTTGCAGCCCAAGGATGGCGGCGCGACGGTTGCGCTGGTGACATGGTTCGATGCGATGCCGCCTGGTTCGGTGCAGGGGCTGATGCTGGCGGTGGACGATATCGACGCCGAACATGCGCGGCTGGAGACGGCCGGGGTGACGGTGTCACCGGTCGACGAACAGCCATGGGGGCGCTTCACGATGCTGCAGGACCCGGACGGCAATGGCTGGATCGTCGCACAATTGACCAATCCTGATGAAGTGAAGACGCGGTAACGGGCTTTTGGCCGCCCGCTGGGCGAGGCGTCAGAGGCCGATGATCGAAATCTGACGCCCATAGCCCGGCTCGCCGCGATGCGTCGCGCGGCGGAAGCTGAAGAAGCGCGCTTCATCGCCATAGGTGTCGAGCCCGAGCATCGCCACGCGGGTGACCCCGGCGGCGGCGATGCGGTGCGCGACATAGGCTTCCAGATCGAACTGGAAATGGCCCGCGCGGCCTTCGGCGAAGAAGCGTTCATTGGCCGGGTCGTCGGCTGCGAAGCGATCCGCAAAGCCCGCGTCCACCTCGTAACTGGCGCGCGCGATGCACGGGCCGATCGCGGCGGCGATGCGGTCGCGCTGTGCGCCGAGCGCCACCATCGCCTGAATGGTGGCATCGGTGACGCCGCCTAGCGCGCCCTTCCACCCGGCATGCGCCGCGCCGATGACGCCGGCCTGCACATCCGCCAGCAAAACCGGCGCGCAATCGGCGGTGACGATGCCGAGCGCGAGACCGGGGCGATCGGTCACCAGCGCATCAGCATGCGGGCGCGCATCGTCCGCAAACGGCGTGGCCACAGTGACGCAATCGGCGGAATGGACTTGATAGGGCGATAGCAACCGCGCGCCGGGCTGCACCGCCGCCACGGCGCGCGCGCGGTTTTCAATGACGGCGGCAGCATCGTCGTCGGAGCCGATACCGACGTTCAGCCCGGCATGCACGCCGGTCGAGACGCCGCCGATCCGCCCGAGAAAGCCATGCGCAACCCCCGCCAGCATCGGCGCGCGGATCACCTCGACCAGTGCGGGCGCGCTCACAGCACCAGCCGCATCAGATTGTCGTCATCGACGGTCGCGCCGACGCGAAACGCGATCCGCCCAATGTCGCGAAAGCCGTATTTCTCATAGAAACGGTGCGCCCTGTGGTTGTCGACATAGACGCTCAGGATCACCTCGCGCGCGCCGTGGCTGCGCGCATGGTCGAGCGACCACGCCATCAGCTCCTGCGCGACGCCCTGTCCGTGCCAGTCGCTGAGCACATAGAATTGGTAGAGCTCGATCGCATCGGGCCGCCATTCGCCGGGGAAGGTGACTGGCCCCATTTTGACGAAGCCGATAATCTGCCCCTCGTCCAGCGCTAGCCGGATCGCGAAATCGGGGTCGGAAAGCTGGGCGGGCAAGCCATTGGGCCCGAACGCCTCGTCGAGAAAGGCGCTCAGGTCGGATTCGGGATAGAGCATGCCGAAGGTTTCGGTGAAGGACTGCCGCGCCATTGCGGCAAGCGCTGGCCCGTCGATCGTCCGGGCGTCTCGGTAATGGATCATGCAAACCCCGCTGGGAGTGGCCAGTCGGGGGAGGAAACCGCCAGAACCTGGAATAAAGTGCCCATCGCCTGGGTCAGGCGCTGGTGATCGGCGGTGATGCCCTCGGCGCGATCGGGCGCAGCCTTGGCGAGCGCCGCCGCGCGCGCCGCGATACCAAGCGCGCCGAGGAATGCGCCCTGGCCAATCGGCCCCGCAACCTGCGCGCCCTCGACGATCGCCGCCGCGGCGAGCGTGCCGAAATCGACATGCGCGGTCAGGTCCTGCTCGCCCGGTGCCTCATAGGGGTTGGCGTAGGCATGGCCGCGCACCGCCTGCAGCGTGTCGCCGACGGCGGGGCCATCATAGCCGTAATCGACCACCAGCAGTGCGCCGCCTTGCGCGACGATGCGCTGGGCGAGGCTGCGCAGGATCGCCACGCTGGCGGGTGACGTCTCGATCACCGATCCGGCGGCGGCATCGCGCAAGGCTTCGGGGATGACGCCGTCGGGCACTTGCTTGCCGGCAATCGGCAGGAACAGCGTGTCCTGGCAGGCAACCAGCCGCTCGAACCAGCCGCCCGCACCTTTGACGAGTTGCCGGATCGGCAGCGCGTCGAAAAATTCGTTGGCGATGACGATCAGCGGGCGATCGGTGGGCAATGTGTCGATCGCGTCGTGCCAGGTCGCGTGCGGCAAGCGCTCGGCTTGCGCCGCACGCAGCACCGGGCTGGTCTCCACCAGATGCACCGGCGGCGCGAAACCGGCCTTGCCCGCCGCGCGCAGCGCGTCGGTCGAGAGCGTTCCGCGACCGGGGCCGAGTTCGACCCACGCCGCGTGCGGCCGCCCGGCGCGGTCCCACAGATCGGCACCCCACAGCCCGATCAGTTCGCCGAACATCTGGCTGATTTCGGGCGCGGTGGTGAAATCGCCGCCGCTGCCGAGCGGATCGCGCGTCGCATAATATTGCTGGTTGGCCGCCGCCATGAACTGCGCGAGCGAAATCGGCCCGGCGAGCGTGATCGCACGGGCGAGGCGGTCGGCCAGCGGGGCGGCCGCTTCATCTCCCCTCCCGCTTGCGAGTTCGGGGTCGACAGCGCCCCGCGCTGTCGAGGATGTGCCGGGGGCACATCCGACCCCGAACTGGGCTGTGGGAGGGGCTGTTATAGGATCGAGGGACGCTGCGGCCATTCCCTCCCCTAACCCCTCCCGCAAGCGGGAGGGGGACTTTTTCATGCCACGCTCGCGTCGCCCGCGATCGGCACGACGCGGTGGCGGCGGCCCTTGGCGGTGACGATCAGATAGAGCCCGCCGATAATCATCGGCAGCGTCAGCACTTGTCCCATATGGATCGTGTGCGCGAAGAAACCGCCCCACCATTGGTTGAACTGCGCATCGGGCTCACGGAAAAATTCGACCGTGAAGCGTGCCAGACCATAGCCAAGCAGGAACAGCCCGACCAATTTGCCCGGCTCATAGCGCGCCTTGGTCTTCCAGAAGGCAAACCACAGCACCGCGAACAACGCGATCCCTTCCAGCCCGGCTTCGTAGAGCTGGCTCGGGTGGCGGGCGGGTTCGATCATGCCGCTTTGCACGGTGTCGTTGAACACGATTGCCCATGGCACGTCGGCGGGCTTGCCCCACAATTCGCCGTTCACGAAATTGGCGATCCGCCCGAAGAACAGGCCGAACGGCACCGCGCAGGCGAGATAGTCATGCACGCGCAGCCAATCGAGTTTTTGCGAGCGTGCGAACAGGATGATGCCGATCGAGGTGCCGATCATCCCGCCGTGGAAGGACATGCCGCCATCCCACAGCTTGAACAGACCCCAGGTGGTCAGCAATTGCGGCGCATAGAACAGCGCATAGCCCAGCCGCCCGCCGAGGATGATGCCGAGCGTGGCATAGAACACCAGATCATCGGCATGGCGGCGCGCCATCGGTGCGCCCGGCTGGCGCAGCAGCTTCAGCAGATACCACCAGCCGACCAGGATGCCGGTGATATAGGCGATCGAATACCATTTGATCTGGAAGAAACGCAGGTCGATCGCCACCGGATTGAGGTGGAGATCGGCAAAATGAAGGTGGCCCTGCGCGGCCGAAGCGGCATTGGCGAGCACGGGCAAGGCGGCAGTCAGGATCAAGGCTTTTCCCCGAGGATTTGCGCCTCCATAATGGGGGAAGGCGATAAGACCAAGTGGAGAGCGAGATGCCGAGCAAACTGGACCTGCGGATGGATGCCGCGCTGGCGGGGCTGACCGGCCCCGGGGCACCATTCGGCTTGGGATCCGTAACGGCAGGTGGCGTCGAGCTGCCGCTGATCACCGGCGTGCCGCAGACCTTGCCCCCCTATTTCGCGCATTATTGTGCGAATCACGCCGAGCTGCCTTTCCTGGTGGCGGGGCCCGAGCGGCTGACCTTTGCCGAGGTCTATGCGGTCGCGCAGGGCGTCGCGAAGAGCCTGATTGCACACCATCACGTTGCCCCCGGCGACCGGATCGGCATCGCGATGCGCAATTCGCCGTCATGGATCGCGTTGTACATGGGCATCGTGATGGCGGGCGGTGTCGCGACGCTGCTCAACGGCTGGTGGCAGTCCGAAGAGCTGGCGACGGCGGTGGCCGAGGTCGAATGCCGTCTGGTCTTTGCCGACCCGCCGCGCGCCAAACGGCTGGCCGATATCGATGGGCTCGATGTCGCGGTGGTGACGGTGGATGACGTGCAGCCGCTTGGCGTTGCGCTGGCGGCGCTGGCCGGACCGGCCGATGTCGCCCTGCCGACGATCGCGCCCGAAGACCCCGCCACGATCCTGTTCACCTCGGGCTCGACCGGGCAGTCGAAGGGCGCGATCAGCAACCACCGTGCGGTGACGCAGGGCGTGTTCAACTATCTGGCGCAAGCGCTGGTGATGCTCGGTATCACGACTGCCGACGGCAATCCGCCGGTCGGCCAGCCCGCGACCTTGCTCAACGTGCCGCTGTTCCATGTCACCGCCGAAGTGCCGGTGTTCCTGCAAAGCTTCGCGATGGGGCGCAAACTGGTGCTGATGCCGAAATGGGATGCCGAAGAAGCGATGCGGCTGATTCAGGCGGAAAAGATCAGCTATTTCGTCGGTGTGCCGCTGATGAGCTTCGAAATCCTGACGCACCCCAAGCGCGCCGATTACGACCTGTCGTCGGTGACGGACTTTGCGGCGGGCGGCGCGCCACGCCCGGTCGAGCATGTCCGCCGCATCGCCGACGAAATGGGCGGCCCCAAGCCGCTGCTCGGTTATGGCCTGACCGAGACCAATGGCGTGGGCTGCGGCAATTTCCGCGACAACTACCTCGCCAAACCCAATTCGACTGGCCGCGCATCGGCACCCCTGGTCGATCTCGCGATCCTGGATGGTGCGGGCAAGCCGGTCGCGCAGGGCGAGCGCGGCGAGGTCGGTATCCGCTCGATCTGCAACTTCACCGAATATTATGGGCGGCCCGATGCCACCGCCGCCGCCTTCACCGCCGATCGCTATTTTCTGACCGGCGACATCGGTTATCTGGACGAGGATGGGTATCTGTTCATCGTCGACCGCAAGAAGGACATCATCATCCGCGGTGGCGAGAATATCTCGTGCCAGGAAGTCGAGGCGGCGATTTACGAGCATCCGGCGGTGGCCGAGGCAGCCGTATTCGGCCTTCCCGACGAACGTTTTGGCGAAGTGCCGGGCGCGGTGGTGCTGCCGCGCGAGGGCGAGACGCTGACGACCGAGGCGCTGTGCGAATTCCTGTTTGCGCATGTTGCCGCCTTCAAGGTGCCGCAGCGCATCTGGATCGTCGACAGCGCCTTGCCGCGCCTGGGCACCGAGAAGATCGACAAGGTATCGATCCGCACCAAATATCGCGCACTGGCGGCGGCGGAGACCGTGACGGCATAGCCACACCGAACTGGCGGTGCGGCGCGTGGCGCGATAGAGCAAGGCGATGGCTTCCCCCGCACCCCCGAAGATCGATCGTCGCACGCTGCTGATCGGTGGTGGCGCGGGGATCGGGCTGGTGGTCGCCTGGGGGCTTTGGCCGCGGCGCTATTCCGGCAATCTCACCGCCGACAAGGGCGAGAGCGTGTTCGGCGCGTGGCTCAAGATCGGCGACGATGGCCATGTCACCGTCGCCGTGCCGCAGGCCGAGCATGGCCAGGGCGTCTATACCACGCTGCCGCAAATCATCGCCGACGAGCTGGGCGCGGACTGGCGGACCGTCGCGGTGGAAGCGGCCCCGTTCAACCCGCTCTACGCCAATGCGCTTGGCGCGCGCGAACTGTTCGAGCAGCCGGGCGAAGGCCTGATCAAGGTGTGGCGCGAGGCCCATGCCGGGCGGATGGGGCTGATGCTGACCGCCGGATCGACCTCGATCCGCGCATTTGAGGACCCTTTGCGCGCGGCGGGGGCGGCGGCGCGCGTGTTGTTGTGCCAGGCTGCGGCCAAACGGTGGAAGGTCGCGTGGCAGGCGTGCACCACTGCCGAGGGTTTCGTCGTCCACGGCAAGGACAGGTTGCGCTTCGCCGAGCTGGCGGCAGAGGCTGTCGGCGGCACCCTGCCCGATCCGTTGCCGCTGCGGGGGGATGGTGGCGACCGGCTGTCGGGCCAGTCGCTGCCCCGGCTCGATGGCCCGTCCAAGATCGACGGTTCGGCCAATTTTGCGGGCGACGTGCGCCTGCCCGACATGGTCTATGCCAGCATCCGCCAGGGCCCGGTGGGTGACAGCACGTTGGTGCGGGTCGATCGCACGGCGGCAGAGCGCGTTCGCGGCGTGTTGCAGGTCGTCACCAACGATCGCTGGGTCGCGGCGATCGCCAATAACTGGTGGGCGGCGAACAAAGCGCTCGATGCGCTCGCCCCCTGGTTCGAGACCAAAAGCCGCGTGGCCAACACCGCCAGTATCACTGCGGCGCTGAAGGCTGCGCTCGACGGGCCCGGCGCACGCATCGCGCGGCAGGGCGATCTGTCGGCGGTGTTCAAGGGCGCGCGCGTGGTGACCGCCGATTATCATGTCGGCCTTGCCGCGCACGCCGCGATCGAGACGATGACGGCGACCGCGCAGTATCGGGACGGGCGGCTGGAACTGTGGTTGCCGACCCAGGCACCGGGATTGGCGCGCAGCGCGGCGGCGGCAGCGATTGGCCTGGCTGAGGATGCGGTGCTGGTGCATCCGATGTTGATCGGCGGTTCGTTCGGCGCGAATCTGGAAACGCAGTGCGCGGCGCAGGCGGCGGTGCTGGCGCACAGCCTCAAACGCCCGGTGCAACTGGTGTGGAGCCGGTCGGAGGATCTGCTGCACGATCGCTATCGCCCCCCGGCAATGGCCCGGATGGCGGCGCGGCTCGGCGGCAATGGGCAGATCCTAGGCTGGCTCGCCAAGATCGCCGCCCCAGCCACCGGGCAGGAACTGGCGGCGCGCTTACTGGCGCACGATACGGGGTTCCGCACGGCGCAAGCCGTCACGCCGTTCGGCGATGGCTATGCGGTGGCCGGGGCCACGCCGTTTTACCGTATTCCGGCTTATGCGATCGACCATCACCCGGCCGATATCGGTGTGCCAACCGGACATTGGCGCTCGGGGGCGCATAGCTACACGACGTTTTTTACCGAGTGTTTTCTGGATGAACTGGCGCATGTCGCGGGGACCGAGCCGCTGTCCTTCCGCATCGGCATGCTGGGCGGGGATGCGCGGCTGGCGCGGTGCCTGTCGACCGCCGCGTCGCTTGGCGGTTGGGAAGGCGGCATTGCGGGAAGCGGGCAGGGCATTGCCTGCCACAGCTTTCGCGGCAGCCATATCGCGGTGCTGGTCGAGGCGCATGTCGGCGAGGGCCAGGCGGTCAGCGTCGATCGCATCGTCGCCGCGGTCGATTGCGGGCGGCAGATCAACCCCGACATCGTCCGCCAGCAAATCGAGGGCGGGTTGTTGTTCGGCATGGCGGCAGCGACGGGAAGCACGACCGGGTTCAAGGCCAATCTGGCCGAGGCGCGCGGCTTTGGTGATCTCGGCTTGCCACGGCTGGCCGACACGCCCGACATTACGGTCGAGCTGATTTCGAGCGAGGCGGAGCCGGGCGGGGTGAGCGAGCTCGCCGTGCCGCCGGTTGCGCCCGCAATTGCCAATGCCCTGCAAGCCGCTACGGGCTATCGCTTGCGCCGCCTGCCGCTCACTCCGGGAACCGTTTGATGCCACCGATTCTCCCCGCCGGACATCCGGTCGTGCCCAAGCCGAAGATCGGCGTTCTGCTCACCAATCTCGGCACGCCGGATGGGCCCGATACCAAGTCGGTCAAACGCTATCTCGCCGAATTTCTCTCGGACCGGCGTGTGGTGGAGATTCCGCCGCTGATTTGGCAGCCGATCCTGCGCGGCATCATCCTCAACACCCGTCCGCAAAAATCAGCGGAAGCCTATGCCCAGGTATGGAGCGCCGACGGCTCGCCTTTGGCCGCGATCACCAAGGCGCAGAGCGCGGCGCTGCAAGGGGCGTTCGGCGCGGATGTGCCGGTCGATTGGGCGATGCGCTATGGCAATCCCTCCATCCCCGATCGCCTGCAAGCGATGAAGGATGCGGGCTGCGAACGGATCCTGATCGCGCCGCTCTATCCGCAATATTGCGGGGCGACGACTGCGACCGCCAATGACAAGGCCTTTGCCGCTTTGGCCAAGATGCGCTGGCAACCGGCCTTGCGCACCTTGCCGCCTTATTATGACGACCCCGCTTATATCGAGGCGCTGGCGCAATCGCTGACGGCGGGGCTTGCCACGCTCGATTTCGAGCCGCAGGCGATCGTTGCCAGTTTCCACGGCATGCCGCAGCGCACGCTCGAACTGGGCGATCCCTATCACTGCCATTGCCAGAAGACCGCGCGGTTGCTGGGCGAGCGGCTGGGGCGGCCGATGACGGTCACCTTCCAATCGCGCTTCGGGCGCGCGAAGTGGCTCGAACCGGCGACCGACGCGACGCTCGATGCGCTGCCGGCCAAGGGCATCACCAAGGTCGCGATTTTCGCCCCCGGCTTCTCGGCCGATTGCCTTGAAACGCTGGAGGAACTGGCGATTCGGGGGCGGGAGAGCTTCGAGGAAAATGGCGGCACCCATTTCGCCTATATCCCCTGCCTCAATGCCGATGAGATCGGCATCGAAATGCTACGGGTTTTACTTGCGCGTCAACTTGAAGGGTGGACGCCATCCGCCTAGCGTGGGCTAGGCGATAGATCCTGGGAGGAGAGTTTAATGGCACGCGTCGCGATCGTAACCGGCGGCACTCGCGGGATTGGGGAGGCGATCAGCCTCGCGCTGAAGGATCATGGCATGACGGTCGCGGCGACCTATGCCGGCAACGATGATCGCGCCCGCGACTTCACTGAACGCACCGGCATCGCCGCCTTCAAATGGGATGTGGCGGATTACGATGCCTGCCAGGAAGGCACGGCGAAAGTGGTCGAGGCGCTGGGGCCGGTCGACGTGCTGGTCAACAATGCCGGCATCACGCGCGACGGCACGATCATGAAGCTCAGCTACCAGGCGTGGAAAGAGGTGATCGACACCAATTTGGGCGGTTGCTTCAACATGGCCAAGGCGGTGTTCCCGGGCATGCGCGACCGCAAATGGGGTCGCATCGTCAATATCGGGTCGATCAACGGGCAGGCCGGGCAATATGGCCAAGTCAATTACGCCGCCGCCAAATCGGGCATTCACGGTTTCACCAAGGCGCTGGCGCAAGAGGGCGCGCGGGCGGGCGTAACGGTCAACGCGATCGCGCCCGGCTATATCGACACCGACATGGTCGCCGCCGTCCCGGCGGACGTGCTGGAGAAGATCGTTGCCAAGATCCCGGTCGGTCGGTTGGGGCAAGCGAGCGAAATCGCGCGCGGCGTTGCCTTCCTGTGTTCGGACGAGGGCGGGTTCGTCACCGGCTCGACGCTCAGCATCAATGGCGGGCAACATATGTATTGATCGCCCGGCGCATCGCGCCCGGACATAAAGGAGGCCGACCTCTAGGGAAGCCGGCCTCCGCCCCCTGTTCCGCAACGCGGGGGAACTCTGAAAAGCGTCGCGGTCGCGTTAGCGGCAATAGCCCGGCTGACCGTCCTTCTGGATCGCACGACCGGCCAGGGCACCGCCGCCTGCACCCAGGACGGTGCCGAGCGTGCGGTCGCCGCCGCCTGCGATCACATTGCCGAGCAAGCCACCCGCGATCGCGCCGATAATGGTCCCGCGGTCGTTATTGCAGCGGTTGCGCGCGCGGCTGTAATAGCGGCGGTCCTGATAATAGCCGTCGTCGCGATAGCCGCGCCGATCATCCCGGTACCCGCGATATCCGTCATCGCGATTGTAGCCGTCGCGATACGCCTGATCGTAAGCATAGCCTTGGCCGCCATCATAGCGCTGGGCGGCGGCAGGGGTCGCGGCCAGACCGGAAGCGGTCATGACCATCGCGGTGGCTGCGAGCGTGAGTTTCTTGAACATGATGCGTCTCCCGGTTGGTGTTTCCGATGATCCGGTTATGGCCGAGTCGGGCTGAGGTCAGCCTGAATGGCGCTGTTAGCCGCCGTTCATCGTCGCCAGTGCCCGACGAATCGCGGTTGCGTGTCGCTGCTGGCTCCCGCAGGGGCGGGGGATGCGCATTTTATGGTCGGTTTTGTTTGCCCTGCTGTTCGTGCCGGATTCGACGGTGCCAGGGCGTCGCGTGAGGCTCGGCACCGATCCGCATTTTCGCGCCGTGCCGGTGATGCTTGATCCGGCCCGACCCGACCTCACCCGCGTGGGGGATCTGGTGTGGCTGGGCGGTGTGCAGTTGCGCAGCCGCGATCCGCAATTCGGGGGCTTCTCCTCGCTCAGTGTCGCGGGCGACCGCTTCACCTTGCTGAGCGACAGCAGTGACATTGTGCGCTTCACGATGGGCTCGGATTGGAAGGTCCGTGACCCGAGCTTCGCAGAACTGCCCGCTGGCCCCGGCACGGGATGGTTCAAGCGCGACCGCGACAGCGAATCGATGAGTATCGACCGCAAGACGGGGGCGATCTGGGTCGGTTTCGAGAGTTATAATGAGCTGTGGCGCTACGATTCGCGGTTCCGCCGAGCGGAAGCGCACGGGGCTCCGCCGGTTATGTCGAAATGGCCTGAGAATGAGGGGCCAGAGGCGATGACGCTGCTTCCGACAGGAGGGATGGTCACGATTGCCGAAACCAAGCCCTGGCCCAAGGCAAGCGGGCGTGGTGGCATCGTGTTCCTCGGCGATCCGGTGCAGCGGCCGCGTTGGGGCTATCGCTTCAATTATCTGCCCCCGCGCGGCTACGATCCCAGCGACATGACATTGCTGCCCGACGGGCGCTGGTTGATTCTCAACCGTCGCCTTGCCGGGGCACGCTTTTCCAATGTGTTGACCGTGGTCGATCCAGCGCAGGTCAAGCCGGGGGCGACGGTGCGCGGGCGCGATATCGCGACGCTGGCGGCCCCGCTCATCCACGACAATTTCGAAGGCGTGGCGGTGACGCGCGAAGGCGCTGCAACGATCATCTGGCTCGTCTCGGACGATAACCAATTGTCGCTACAGCGCAGCCTGTTGCTGAAGTTCAGGCTCGATCCGGTCGCGCCGAAGCGCAACCGGAGCTGAGAGGGGTCTTACGCGGCGGCCTGCGGCGCGGCGGTCAGCTTCTTGGCGACATCGCGCTTCAGGCGACGGGCGCGCAGCGACAGCTTGTCGTCGGTCGTCTTGACCAGCCAGTTGTCGAGGCCGCCGACATGCTCGACCGAACGCAGGCCGTGCGCCGACACGCGCAGCTTGACGCTGGTGCCGAGCGCGTCGGAGATCAGCGTGACGTTCTGCAGGTTCGGCAAGAACGTGCGCTTGGTCTTGTTGTTCGCGTGGGAAACGTTGTTACCCACCATCCGGCCCTTGCCGGTCAGTTCGCAGATCCGCGACATCGTAAATTCCTGAATGTCCGTGAGCCCATGAAGAGGCTCGTGAAGGCGGGGCGCATACCGAATGCAGTGCGGTCGGTCAACCGTCCGAGGCGATTCGATGTCGCGATGCAACCATAAGGCCGGACGCCGGTTTGGTTACGGTAACGATTCGATGTTGCGAACACGGGAGAAGATCCATGCGCTTTCTTTTAGCTTTAGTCGGCCTTGCCGCGCTTGTCGTCGTTGCGCTCGTCTCGCTGGGTATGCTCAAGATCGATACCAAGGCGGGCTCGTTGCCGACGCTCAGCGTGAATGGCGGCAAGGCACCGGAAGTCAGCGCCAATATGGCGACCGTCGAACTCGGCACCGAAAACAAGACGATCGAAGTGCCGACGGTCGGCACCACCACCAAGACGATTTCGGTACCGACGCTAAAGGTCAATAAGCCGGTCAGCGCTGACGGTAACGCCGTCACGACCCAATAAACGGCGCGCGACCTGCCGCAAGTTGCCGATTCGGCGGCAACACGGCATGGCGGCACGATGTTTCCGCTTCCCCCCCCAATGCGTGCCGCGCTGGCCGCTGCTGCCGATGCGGCGGCGGCGGGGGAGGTTCCGGTCGGCGCGGTGGTGGTGCTCGACGGGCGCATCATCGCGACCGCCGCCAATGCGCCACGCGCGCTGCATGATCCGACCGCCCATGCCGAAATGCTGGCGATTCGCGCGGCGGCTGCGGCGATCGGGTCGGATCGATTGAGCGATTGTGATGTGTGGGTGACGCTGGAGCCGTGCGCGATGTGTGCAGGGGCGATCGCCCATGCCCGAATCGCGCGCCTTTATTATGGAGCGAGCGACCCGAAGGGTGGGGCGGTGGAGCATGGACCGCGCCTGTTTTCCCAGCCGACGATTCACCATCGGCCCGAGGTGTTTCCGGGAATCGGTGACGGCGAGGCGGGTGCGCTGCTGCGCGATTTTTTTAGCGGACTTCGCTGATTTCGTCCGCCTTCGCCAAATAACGGCAAGGCGATAGCCCTCGCGCGGTTGTGAAATGGCGCGATTCGCGCAAAGGAGGGGCTGCGCCATGGCACCGCTCCCCCCCTTTCCCTGGATCGACGTCGCGATCATCTTCGCGTTGATCGTTTTGAACGGCGTTTTCGCCATGTCCGAACTGGCGATCGTCTCGGCGCGCAAGGCGCGGCTGGAGGCGATGGCGCGCACCGGCTATCGTGGTGCGCGCACCGCGCTGACGCTGGCGGCGGACCCGGGCAAGATCCTGTCGACGACGCAAATCGGCATCACGCTGATCGGGATTCTGGCGGGTGCCTATTCGGGCGCGAGTCTCGGCGGCCCGGTTGCGGCGCGGCTGCATTTTCTGGGGCTGAGCGCGGCGACCACCGAAAGCATCGGCTTTGTGATCGTCATCGGCATCACGACCTATGCTTCGCTGGTCATTGGCGAGCTGGTACCCAAGCAAATCGCGCTGCGCGCGCCTGAACCGCTGGCGGCCGCGATGGCGGGGCCGGTGCTGGCGCTGGCATGGAGCACGGCACCGGTGGTGTGGCTGCTCGATTCGTCGTCTGGGCTGCTGTTTCGCTTGATGGGCCTGAAGCGCGAGAGCGAAGAGCATGTCACCGCCGAGGAACTGCATCTGATCGTCGCCGAGGCGAGCAAGTCGGGTGTGATCGAGGAGCATGAGCGTTCGATCATCTCGGGCGTGGTGCGGCTGGCGGATCGGCCGGTGCGCGAGGTGATGACGCCGCGCACCGACATTGAATGGATCGACGCGACGCTCGACGACGCCGGGCTGCGCGCGGCATTGGTCGCCGCCTCGCACAGTCGGCTGCCGGTAACCGAAGGTTCGGTCGATACGGTGATCGGCGTGGTGCAGGCGCGCGACATTGCCGTCGCCTTGTTCAAGGGCGAGCCGCTCGATCTGCGCGCGCTGATGCGGCAGGCGCCGATTGTGCTCGACCAGATCGACGCGATGGACGCGCTCGATGCACTACGCCAGGCCGAAGTGCCGATGGCGCTGATCCACGACGAATATGGCCATTTCGAAGGCATCGTCACCCCGGCGGATCTGCTCGCCGCGATCGCCGGCGAATTCGCGTCGGACACCGACCCGGACGATGCGCCCTCGGTGGTGACGCGCGACGATGGCTCGCTGCTGGTTGCCGGGCAAATGGCGGTCGACATGCTGGCCGAACGGCTCGGCATCGATTTGCCCGAGGATCGCGATTACGCGACCGTCGCGGGGCTTGCGCTCGCGGTGTTCCGCCATTTGCCGGGCGAGGGCGAAAGCTTCATCGAACAGGGCTGGAAGTTCGAAGTGGTCGATCTCGACGGGCGGCGAATCGACAAATTGCTGGTCAGCCGCGCGCGCACCGCCGGCTATCGACCGACCTAGCCACTGGCGGGTCGCGCTGCGGACCGAGTGCGGCGGACCTTATCGCCGCAACACGATCCGCCCGACTCGCCGCCCGGCTTCGCCGCGCACCAATTGTACCGACACATCGATCACGCTTTCGACATAGCGGACGATCTCACTGCGGCCGAGGCTGGTGCCCGCTTGCATCACCATCAGCGCGATCTGGTCTATTGCGGCGGCGGGGCTGTCGGCGTGGACGGTGGTGATCGAACCGGGATGCCCCGAATTGACCGCGCGCAGGAAGCTGAACGCTTCGCTGCCGCGCAATTCGCCCAGGATGATGCGGTCGGGGCGCAAGCGGAGCGAGGCCTTGAGCAAATCCTCCGCCTCCACTTGCGCTTCGCCCTGTCCGCCGCGCACCGCGATCAGGCCAATGCTGTTGGGGTGGGTCATCTCCACCTCGGGCGTGTCCTCGATCAGCACCAGCCGTTCGCGCTCGGGCACCGCTTTCAATAGCGCGTTGAGGAAGGTGGTCTTGCCGGTCGAGGTGCCGCCCGAAATCAGGATGTTCTTGCGCGCCCGCACTGCCTGGCGGAGGAAGTCACCAATCTGTCGCGCCTCCAGCAACGCCGCCAAGGCGATGTCCTCGGCGCTTTCTTGCTGGGTATCGCCAATCGCGGTGGTGGCGAAGGCATCGCTTGCCTCATAATCGGCCAGCGACAGCGCCCGCACCACTTGCTGCCGGATCGCCATGACCAGCGGGCCCCGGGTCGCGGGCGGAGCGACGATCTGCACGCGCGCGCCGCCGGGCAGCGTCGCCGACACCAAGGGGTGCTCCCGGCTGATGCCTTGATGCGTGATCGCGGCGATCTGGGTGGCGAGCCGCCACAGATTGGCCTCGGTCAAATCGGGCGCGGGGTGGCGCGTGCTTTGGCCGTCGAGCGTCTCCACCCAGATCTCGCCGGGTTCGTTGATATAGATGTCGGTGACATCGCCGCGCTCCAGCCACGGCAAAAGCGGGCGTAGATAGGCGTCGAGATAGGTGCCGGGCGGCGACAGCGCGTTCATTCCGCCGCCCCGCCGACTGGGGTGAAATCGAGATCGCGCGCCACGAACACGCGTACCGGCGTGCCTTGCGCGACCTTGATCGTCGGCGGGATGATCTGGGTCGGCAGCAGGGCGGCAGCGAGGCCGGTTGCCTCCTGGCTCGACCCGATCAGGATTTGCGTGTTCGATCCGCGCGACACCGCTGCCACTGCGGCATTGACCACCGACAGCAGCACCGAATTGGTGAAGCGCTGGAAGAAATGGCGGTTGACGCTGCCCGCCAGCCCGGCGCGGCCCAGCGTATCGGCGGCAGGCGAGCCGATCTGGATCGAGGCACCATCGGGCCGGATCACCCGCGTCCAGATCACGAAGGCGCGCGACTGCCCCTGCGCGACCGCGCTTTTATACTGGCCGACCAGCCGACTGCCGCGCGGGATCAGCACCGCGCTGCCATCGAAACTGCGCACGTCGCGGCTGACCACCGCGCGCGCGAAGCCGGGCAAATCCGAATTGAGCGCGGTTTCCAATACGGCTGGGATGATCGCGCCCTGTGGCACGACTGTCGCCAGATCATGCAGTTGCGAGGCGCGCGCGCGCTCGGGCTCGGCGGACGAGACGCGCTCGGCAAATTGTTCGTCGCCGTCCAGGCGCGCAGCACCGCCGTTCTTGCCGTCTGCGGCTTTGGCGGAATCGGTGACACCGGCTTTGGCCGGTTCGACGGCGGGGGCGGGAGGCGCGACCGAGAGATCGACGATCAGTGCGGGCGCTTTCAGCCGCTTCGCCTCGTTCAACGCCGCCGCCGACGGGCCGATAAAACCCGGTGTGGCAACGGCCACCGGCGGCAGCGGTGTGGCGATGGGTACGGAAGTGGGCGTAGCCGTCGGGACCGGCACGACGCCATGCGCCGCCGCCTCGACCGCCGCGATCTCCGCAGGCGGGGCGAGTGGGGCGACCAAATCGGCAGGGCGGCCACCGCGCGTTACGATGCCATCGCTAACGGGTGCCCGCGCGGCATACAGCAAGGTGAAACACAGCAGCCCGAGCGAAACCGCCCCGGCACCAATCAGCCAGCCACCCCGTTGTGGTCGGGGTGAGGCGACGGCGGGCCGGGGTGGGCCAGCGGCGCTGGGGGAAAGCGGATCGGTCATGGCTTGGCTCGCTCGGCGGATTTGGCGGCTTTTGCGGTTTTCGCGTCGAATGGCGGCGGCGCGTCGGGGCCGGGATCGGGCTCGCGCCAGCCTTCGTTGATCAGCGTGGTCGTCTCGCTGCCGTTGCGCAGCAGGAAGCGCGGCGCGATCTGTTCGACGATGGTATAGCCTTGCCGCACGCCATAATTGACCAGGCTTTCGTCGCCCTTGCCGGTCACGGCGAAAAGGGCCGGGGTGGGGGTCTGCTCCGCCCATTTGAAATAGGTAAAATGGCCGTCGTCGAACACCAGGGTCGGCAACAGCGACCGCGCGCCGGTATAGCTGTAGCGCGTGTTGCTGCGCACCGGTGGCGGCGGCGCGGCCGGTGTGGCGGCGACTTCGACGGGCGCAGCGGGATAGACGAAGCGCACGACATAGGTGCGCGCACCGCCATGCGCGGTCTTGCCGCGGCTGGCGTCGAGATCGAAGATATAGCGGCGCTGGTCGGTCACCACCGACATGTTGGTCAGAATGTTGGCGTCGAGCGGCTTCAGGAACAGGATGTTGGCGCGTTTGTTGGGTACCACCTGCCAGGCCAGCGCATCGCCGATCGAGACGTTTTCGATATGCTCATCGGGCGCGAACTCGATCATGACCTGGAAACCGAGCTGCCCGTGCAGCGTGACCAGATGATCGGGATCATAAGCGATGTTGCGGATGTGCGGATCGACCCAGGCGGGGCGGTCGGGGGCGGTCGTCGCCGCGACGCACGCCGTCCACGTCACCGCCAGCGCGATCAGCCAGGGGGCGGTATTGCACTTCATCGCGTGGGGACCCCGAGCGCGCTGTCGAACTGCACCGGTGTGGGGGCGGTGTCCTCGGCATCGCGGCGATAATGCGTCACTTGGAAGCCGAGCGGATTGACGAAGCGATCCTCCATCCGCATCGGCGCGCCCGAAAAGCGATAGTCGATGACCGCGGTCCAGCTTCGCCGTTCGCCGCCCGCAGCACCCTGATCGTGGCGGATCGTGTCGAAGCGCACCGTTGCGCTGCCCGTGCGCGGCATCGTTACGCTTTTCACCGTGGTCGAGACGATGGTGGTCGCGGGATAGCGGGTGAGCGGGCTGTCGGGATTGCCCTTCTGGAACAGGTGGCGATAGGCGGCGCGCGTCGGGCCATCGGACCACAAGGCGGTCTTTTCGTAATTGGCGCGCAGGTCGCTCGCGTCGAAGGTTTCGCGGGCGATGACATATTGGACGATCGCGGCTTGGGCGATGGCGTTGTCCTGCGTGAGCGCTCCGGGGGCAAGGCCCTTGATCGTCTCGGCATAGCCGCTCTGGCGATCGACCAGGATGGTATAGGGCACCACGGTCTTGAGCGGGGCGAGCGCGGCCAGCGCAACCGCTTCCAACACCGCGATCAGCGCGGCGACACCCGCCAGCATCAGGGCACGCCGCCGCGCCGCCTCCGCGCGCGCGATCAGATCGTCGCCCCAGCTATCGGGGCGTTGCTGCAGGATCCGCTTGAACGCGGGTTCGGGGGTGGCTTGGTGCATGGTCAATCGGGCCTTCTTGAGGCGGTGCCGGAAACGGTGCGGGTGGGGGTGATGCGCCGTGCGCCGTCGCCAAGGCGGGTCTGGTCGCGTGGTGGAGTCCAGGGATCGCGGCTGGCGGCGGCGCTGGCCCCGGTGCTGCCGAGGATGCGGACACTGGTCTCGCCGCCCTCGGCGCGGACCAGTCGATCCTCACGCCGGGCCAGCGCGGCGACGGCGGCACTGGTGCGCACGGCGGGGGAGGCGAGCGCTTCCACGGCGGGGGTGGACGAGGCCAGTGTGCGAAGCGGGGGTGGCGCGGCGATGGCACCCTTGCGTTCGGGCAGGCGAAAGCCGCGAAACACGGTGGCCGCGGCGATCAGCAAACCCGTCGCCACCGCCGCGAACACCAGCACCAGCAGCAGGACGCTATAGGCGGTGTCGGCGTGTATCGCCCCGGTCGCGCGCTGCTCGGCCATCGCGGCCAGCGACGGCTCGAGTATCTCCAGCATCACCGCGAGCAGAAAGATCGTCGTCATCGGGGCAAAGGCAAAGGTGAGTGTCGCGCGCAGCCACCCCTCGAACAGCCCGCGCGTCACATCGAACAGCAACAGTGCGATGAAAATCGGGCCGATCGCCAGCAACACCCCCAGCACCACTTTGGCGGCGAGCAACAAGCCAAGGCTGAAGAACAGCAGCATGGCGGCGGCTGCCTTCAGCGCCAGCACCTTCACTCCCCCGCCCAGCAGCGGCAACGACTGTAGCGCGGCGAGGGGTGGCACGGCGGCGAGCGGCCCTGTCGGCTTGGCGGGCACCGGCGGGGTGGGCGCGGCGCTCAGGATGTCGAAGGCGCGCTGCAGCCGGTCGAAAATGTCGCCCCCGCTCGCCGTCGCCGAATCGAGGTGCAGCATGGCGGTCGCGATTTGCGCGGTGCCGTCGAACAGCACGCGCACCACGATCGCCTGATAGGTATCCCATTGCGTGGCAAAGGACAGGATCGCGGCGAGCTTCACCACCGAGAGCGTCACGTCGCCAATGCGCAAGCCGCCCCGGCCCAGCATCAATTGATAGCCGATCAGCGCGACATAGAGCGTCATCAGCGTGGTAAGGACGCCCGCGAAGCTGCCCCCGCTCTGGAACAGCCCGTCATAGCCGGTGTGGACCAGCGCACGCACCTGACAATCGGTCCCGCGCAGCAGCGCATGGACCAGATGGACATCGGGCGGAGCGGCGGGGCAGGCGTTCGACATGGCGGTCAGGCCAGCAGCCGTGGCAGCCACTGCGCCGGATCGTCGCCGACCTCGGCGCGGATCGCATCGAGGCGGCGCACGCTGCTTTCGCGGCCCGACAGGATCGTCAGCAAATCGGGCATACCGCCCAGATTGAGCCGCGCGATCACGCTGTCATTGCCATGTTTTATCAGAAAACAGCGCGCCGTGTCGGGCAGCGTGCGGATCAGGTCGAATTCATGCGCGGTCAAGCCAAAGCCGTCGCAATAATCGACCGCCTGCGCCTTTGGGTTGACCATGAAGATCTGCGTCGCGGCTTGTTCGATGATCGCACTGGAAATCTGGCTCGCCAGCGCGTCGGACGCGCTTTGGGTGCAGAAGCCGACGATGCCGTTGCGTTTTCGGATCGTCTTTTCCCAATCCTTGATGCGCAGCACGAACGCGGGATCGTCGAGCGCTTTCCAGCCTTCATCGATCACGATGATGCTGGGCGTGCCATCCAGCCGCTGTTCGACGCGGTGGAACAGATACATCATCACCGGCGTGCGCGCGGCGGGATCGTCGAGGATTTGCGTCATGTCGAAGCCGAGCGTCGCCACGTCGAGATCGAGCGCGTCTTCTTCATTGTCGAACAGCCACGCATAATCGCCCTTGCCGCACCACGCCGCCAGGCGCGCGGCCAGATCGAGCGTGGTCGGGCGTCCGCGTCCACGGAACAGCTCGACGAAATAGCGCAGCCGCCGGAGCGCGCGCGGCTGGCTGAAATTGGCGTCGACCGCATCGGCGATGCGCGCCAGGTCCTCCGCGTCGAGCGCGGGGCCAGTGCCCGATACGAGCTTCGCCACCCAGTCGCACAGAAAGCGCCGGTTGGCGGGCTCGTCCTCCAGCAGCAGCGGGTTGAGCCCGGTCGGCTGGCCGGGACGCAGCAGATCATAGCGCCCGCCAATCGCGCGCAGGAAGATCTCCGCGCCGCGATCCTTGTCGAAATAGATGGTGCGCGGTGACAGCTTTTGCGCCTGCGCGAGCAGGAAGCCCATCACCACCGTCTTGCCCGCGCCCGATGGGCCAATCACGGTGAAATTGCCGAGATCGCCCTTGTGGAAATTGAAATAATAGGGGCCAGCCGATGTCGTTTCCAACACCGTGATCGCCGGCCCCCAATGGTTGCCCCGCGCCGAGCCGGACGGGAAGCAATGGCCGCTGGCCAGACTGGCGAAATTGCCGCTCGACACCAAGGCCCGCCTGGCGATGAATTTGAAATTGCCGGGGAATTGCGCCCAGTACGCCGCTTCGAGATTGACGTCCTCGCGCACCGCGATCACGCCCAGTTCGCTAAAGGCGGTCTGCACATCGGCCGCGGCGAAATTGAGCGCGTCGAGCGTGTCGGCCTTGACCATCACGGTCAGGTGATGCTCGCCAAAGCCGGATCGGCCCGCCGCGACATCGTCCTTGGCCGATGCCAGCTCGTAACGCTGGCTCAGCGCCTCATCATCGGCGGCCTTCATCCGGCGCAAAGCGAGGTTCATGCGATCAAGCGTTGCCTGGCGATCGACAAAGGCGAAGCTCTCGCTCAGCACCATTTCGGCGGGAAGCCGCAGCAAATCGTCGAACATGCCGGGCACGGTTTGCGCCGGATAATCCTTGATCGACACCATCGCGGCGAAGCGACGCGGCGCATCGCCAGTGGCCGCGAGTTCGAGGGCGTCGGCCCCGAAGCTGATCCGGCGATCGGGCAGATACTGGCCGAAATCGCCGCCCGGCTCCATCACCCGCCGCAGATCACCACCATAGAGCAATGCCAGAAATTCGAGCGGTTCGGAACAGCGTCCGGCAGGACCGGCATAGCTGGTGAGCAAGCGCGCGCCATAGGGTTCGAGCGAAGCAAGCAGGATGTCGCGCGCGGCGTTGAGCGCGACCAGATCGCGCATCCGCCGCGCGTTACTCTCCGCGCGTCCGCTCCCGCGCACCAGATTTTGCAGCACCCCGATCCGCCCCGGCAGCGGACGCCGCACCAGCGTGATGAACAGGTCGTTGACGTAGAGTTTCCGGCTGGACAGCTTGGTGCGCCAGGCGGTGTCCAGCGACTGGCTGAAGGGATCGGCAAAGGTCCCTTCGAACACCGGCTGCACTTCGCGGCGGACGACATGATGATACAGCGCGAAGCGTGCATCGGCGATGCCGCGCAGCATCGTGTCGCGCAGCGTCTTGCGGTAATTCAATTCCTCCGAATCCGCCGTTTCGAACGGGAAACCCGTCAGCCGGACGACTTGCATCATCCGCCCGTCGCGCAGCTCGATCGTCGCATCGTCGAGCGCGCGGGCATAAGGCAAATACGCGCCCGCCGAGCGTTCACGCGCGAAGCTCGGGGGCTGGTCAACCGGGGAGGTGCGCGCCAGCATCGTTCAGGGACAGTAAGAGTTGCAACGCCAATAGGCGTGGTTGCGCCCGCGCGGGCATTGCGCGAGCTTGGTCATCCACAAATCGAAGAAGCGCGGCTCGCGCAGACACGCGAGATATCCGCCCAGATGGATGACGAGCGACAGCAGCAGCACCAGAAACGATTTGCTGAGGAGAAACGCCTCCATCGTGATGACGGCGTTGAGCACGAAGAAGCTGTAGGTGACGCCCGCGAACATTTGCGGGCGGGTCAGCGCGCCGAACACCGGATCGCGGGCGAGCGGCGTGTTCACAGCCCCGGCCCGGTCGCGGCGGATTTGATCCCGGCGACGATCGCGGCGGCCCCGAACACGATGAAACAGCCGAGGATGACGGTTGCGCCGCGCCGCCAGTCGATGCGGCCGGTGAGCATCCCCAGCCCGGTCGCGCCGACCGCGATCACCGCTAGCGAGGTCGCCACCGCGCCGAGCAGGGTGCCCTGCACCCAATCGACCGCCGAGACGATCACGCCAGACCCCGATGGATCGAGCGAGGCCGATTGGGCGTGCGCGATGGTGCTCCATAGCAGGCCAAGGCCTGCCGCGACGGTCCGCGCAAGAATAGGAGTACGCCGAAGCGATATCATCGATCATTCCTCTGCTTGAACTTGGGGACGACGCCCTCGACCGTGCTGCCGAGCCGCCCGAGCACCGCCCCGACATACGCGCGCGTTTCACGGTAAGGCGGCACGCCGCGCCAGCGATCGACCGCGCCGGGACCGGCATTATAGGCAGCGAGGCTGAGCACGAGATCGCCGCGATAGCGCCGCATCAACCGCGCGAGATACAGCGCGCCACCCTGATAATTCTGTTCCGAATCATACGGATCAACCCCCAGCGCGCGGGCGGTGGCGGGCATCAACTGCATCTCGCCAATCGCACCGGCGCGCGACACCACGCCCGCACGAAAGCGCGATTCCTGCCACGCCACGGCTTCGATCAAAGCGGGGCTGACCCCGGTGGCCAGCCCGGCGCGCGCGGCGGCTTGCGCGGTCGGGTTGGTGGAGATGCGGCGCTCTCGCACCGGAGCTGGCGGCACGATGGCGCGGCTGCCCTCGGCGGTGAATTGCGTCGGCCCGGCATAGACATTGGTTTGCCCATCGCTGCCGATTTCGATCACTTGCGCCGCTACGGGCACAGCGAGGCCAAGCACGGTCGTTGCCGCCGCCCTTATGCTCCACACGCCGATCCGCGCCATCATCTCGCGATCCTTCGATGCGGGGGCGATGGTGTCGCCGACCGCGGTTGACAGCGCCCGGATGCCAGCCGCCGCCTTACGGCGCGCGGCGCGACATTGGGGGCCGGGGATAGCCGAAGGTCAGGCTCGAAAACGTCGTTTCGAAATCCGCTTTGGGATTGCCCTTGATCGGCTTTGTCCAGATTACGTTGAGCTGCCAGTTTCCGATGCGCGGCACGCGAAATAAAGCGCGCCCGGTGGCGTCGCTCACGCGCGTGGCGAGCGGACGTTCGTCGAAATCGAGATTGTTGAGCTTGACCGTGCCGCCCACCAGCGGCTTGCCCTCGAAGAACACGCGCACTGGCAAATCGGCACCTGGCAGCAAGGTGTAGGGATCACGCTCCAGCACGAGTTCCAGGCTGAGGCCGATGCGCCGGGTCGCCACGTCGGTTGCGGGGGCGTTGCCGACCTGGATCAACGCCTTCGCGCGGCGCGAATAGAGCTCGCGTCCGGGAGAATCGGTCATGCCGGTGCGTTGGCGCAGCGCAAGTGCAGGGGTCAGCCCTTCGACTTTCAGATAATCGGTGAAGCGGATGCCGGGGAGCTCGCTCGCGGTGGCGTTGGTCGCCAGTGCGTACATATACTCGCCCGGCTGCGCGAAATGGAGCGTGGTGTCGGTCGTGGCGGACCCCAGCTTCAACTCGGGTCGCCGATCGCTGTGCCCGTCGGGGCCGTAACGGTCGAACCGGGTGATGCGGTTCGCCTCGATCAGCGATTTCGAACGATAGCTGCCATGGCCGACCAGGATCGACATGCTGGTGGTGCCGCCGGGCGCGATCCAGAAGGCGTTGGGCTGGATCCAGAAATCATGCGCCAGCGCCAGGCCGGGCAGCGCCAAAACCGCCACTGCGCTTAAGCGCCACATGGTCCCGCGGCGCGGTTTTATCCGGCGCGAAGGCATCGATTTGGCGCACCGGCCCGTAAGCCTGGCACATTCCCGGGCGACAAGGTTTGCAAATGACACGGTCTCGAAATCTCCCAAGCGATGCTGGCTTTACGGAGCAGGAGCGGATTTCGGTGCAGGGACGGGCAAACAATCCGCGCGCGCCGAGGTGGGGGTCGCCGCTTGTGCCACTGGCCTGCGCGCTCACCCTGGCGAGTGTGCTCGCCGCGCCCGCCAGCGCGCATACCGGCACGGGTCTGGCGGGTGGGTTCGTTTCGGGGATGCTCCATCCGCTCAGCGGAATGGATCACTTGCTGGCGATGGTGTCGGTCGGTTTGTGGGGCGCGATCCTGGGGCGACCGTTGCTGGTGGCGTTGCCGGTGATCTTCCCTGCGATGATGGCGGGCGGGGCGATCCTTGGCATGGTCGGTGCGCCGGTGCCGCCGGTCGAACTCGGCATCGCGCTGTCGGTGCTGATGCTGGGCGTGGCGATTGCGTTCGGCCTGCGCCCGCCGGTGTGGCTGGCGTGCGTGATGGTGGGCGTGTTCGCGCTGTTCCACGGCTATGCGCATGGCCGCGAATTGCCGTCCGCTGCCGATCCGATCGGCTATAGCGCGGGCTTCGTGCTCAGCACCGGGCTGCTGCATATCGCCGGTATCGCGATCGGGACAGTGAACGATACGCCGCGCGGCGCGCTGTTCGTCAAAGGGCTGGGCACGGGGATCGGCGTGACTGGGCTGTACTTTCTGGCCAAGGTTTTGCTGTGATGCGCGACGGTTTGCTTCCCTCGGCGATGCTGTGCGTCGCGCTGGCGCTGGCGCTGGGGTTTGTGCCGACCCGCATCTGGGGGGGCGCTGTCGCGGCCTTGTTGTTCGGATGCGCCGCCGCCTTGCTGCCGCCGATCACGCCCGATCATGCGGATGTGATTTTCCTGGGGTGCTGGGTCAGCACCGTCGTGCTGGCGGCGTGCGTCCATCTGCCGCACGGCATGAACCGCGCCACCGCAGTGGTGCTGGGCCTTAATGCAGGCGTGTGGGCCTGTCTGGTGGCGCGCGTCGGCGAGGGCGCGGCCAATCTGTTGATCGCGCTCCCGCTTGTGCTGCTGTGCGTGCCGGCGCGCTGGCTGGTGCTGAGCGGGCGCGGGATTGCGCTGAAAGTCGCGGCAAGCTGGCTGCTGGCGATCGGCGTGATGGAGATGGTGCTGATGCTGACACCGACGCCGGGGTATAAGCCCGATCATATGGAGTGAGCCTGACCGTGACGTCAGGAGGACAGCGCCACCGCCTGATCGAAAAACACCCGCAACTGCTGCACTCCGCGCCGCATTCTCGCTTTGGCGGTGCCGACAGGGACGCAAAGCACCGTAGCCAGTTCCTCATGCGTATAGCCATAGACCAAGGCGAGCGTCAGAACCTCGCGTTGCTTGTCGGCCAGTTTCGAAAAGCCGCTGAACATGTCGAGCCGCTCGATCACCGGGTCGGCGAGCGAGGCAATGTGATCGACATGGTCGGCAATGTCTTCCAACTGTGTGCGGTTGCGGCGGACATGGTCGATCGCGGCGTTGCGCGCGATGCGCGCGATCCACGCCATCGCCGGGCCTTTGGAAGGATCGAACTGCTTGGCCTGCGACCAGACGCGCACGAAGGTGTCCTGCGTCACGTCTTCCGCGATCACGGTCTGGCCGACGATGCGCAGCGCAATGTTGAACAGGCGACGGTTGATCGCCTCATAGAGTGCGCGAAAGGCGCGAGTGTCACCGGCGGCGGTGGCGCTGAGCAAGCGCGAGAGGGCAAGGTCGAACCTGTCGATCGCAGCGGTTTGTTCCGCCGTTTTTAGTGCACTCGACATGATACCCCCACCCGTCCCAAGCTCGTGTCGGGCTGCCTGAAGGCACCGACATCCCCAATACGGGCGGGCCATCCGAAAGGATGCGGGGCGGGTGGGGCCGGTTCGCGTAACCCCGCAGATTACAGGTCGAACGGGTCGCCGGGCGTGTCTTCGTCAAGCGGGGCCAGCGGTCCACGAATGTAGAGGAGCGCACCGTCGCGGCTGGTCAGCGTCCCGTGATCATGCCCGGTAAAGGCGATATGCAAATCGCCCTCGCGCGCGATGTCGCCATCGACCTCGATTTCGCCCGACAGGACCAGACACTCTTCTACGGAGGCGTGCGGATGCGGTGGCACCTCGGCACCGGGTTCCAGCTTCAGATAATAGGATTCCCAACCCGCATTGGCATCGACATAGAGTTGGCGCTTCAGCACCTTGGGGCCAATGCTCAGCCACACGGCCGAGTCTTTGGTAATCGTCAAGCGCGGGCGCGCCGCCACCAAGGCGGCAATGCGCGCCTCGATTTGCTGCCAGCGCGCATCGCCATCCGAATCGACCGACGTCGATGGATCCGATCGGCCGCTTTCGGGCCCCGCGTCTTCAACCATCGTCATATCGAACCGGTGCCCTTCACCCACTATTCCTCAGCTCTTACGCAGCATTTCCCAATTGCGATGCGCTACCATAGCGATGGCGCATGATCCACAATCCGGCGCGCCTCCGTGCCGAAGCTCGGGGATCGCGGTTTCACCTGCCAACGGCGCATCCATTTGATGGATCGCTTCGTAAACGCATCATGGTCTCATTCGGTTCAGCAAAGTGACGCGACGGGCATGTGGCGATCAACCGTGTCGTGGCCTGAGCCGCCGCTCCTGCGCCGTCGCCTCGCGGCGATCGGCCTGTCGCTATGTGTTGTCGCGCTTGAACTGATCCTGGCATTTTGGGGGTTTTCCTTCGGGGTCGCGGTGCCCGGCTCTCAATCCCATGGCGCGAACGGCATCTCGGCACCGCTCTCGGTCTTTAGTCTTCAGGCGGTCGCGGCCACCCGCCCTGCCCAACGCGCGGCAAAGGCGATATCACTCCCAATACCCAAACCGAAACTGGCAAAGCCCGCACCTCTGGCGGTCGGGCCTGCCGCGATCGATCCTGATCTCCTCGAGAGTCACGAAGCGGATGAAGCGAGCCTCGCCGCGTTCGAGCCGCTATCGGGGCAGCACGGGGCGGAAGCGCCCTGTAGCCTGGCACAGGATCTCGCGCGCGACCTCCAGGCCAACCCGCTGGCGCAACGCGCGCTGGAACGCATCCCGGCTCGATCGACCGCGATCGCGGGCGCGTTGCTGCTGTGGGACGGTCGCTGGATCATCGCCGAGACCGATCCCGGCGCGGTGATGTTGCGCGCGATCGTGCTGCGCGAAGTGCTGGCCGCCAAGCCGGACTGTCGTGCCGCCGTGAACATCGGCCCGCACTTTCTGTTCGTCAGCAGCGGCAGCAGCGGCAAAACCACCACGATCGTGATCGGATCGGGCCAGTGGCGCTGGGGCGATCTGACGACCAGCCCATAATTTTTGGCACAATATTTTCGGCGGGGTGATCCGGATTTTGCGCGGCTGCGTAACGAAGGTGCGGTCCCAATCGGGGATCGATCCATATCCCCGGAGATAGCAGTGAAACCACGCACACGTAAACTCGTCGGGCTCATGTTGGCGACCACGGTCCTGGTGACCGACGCCGCCGCCAGCTTTGCCTCCAGCCACCGGGAAGCCCCCGGCATCACCAAGTCGCCGAAGACCGATTCGACCGACCTCTACATGTTCCGCAGCTACGAACCCGGTCGCGACCAGTATGTCACGCTGATCGCAAACTATCAGCCGCTGCAGGATCCGGGCGGCGGCCCCAACTATTTCACGATGGACCCCGATGCCGTCTATGAAATTCACATCGATAACGTTGGCGATGCCAAGGAGCATCTGACCTATCAGTTCAAGTTCAGCAACACGCTGCAAAATGGCGGCCTGATGCTCAACATCGGCGGCACCAACGTGGCGACCGCGCTGCGCCAGAGCGGCCCGGTGACCAAGGTCACTGACCCGAACACCGCCGAAATCGAATCCTACACTGTCACGCTGATCACCGGCGATCGCCACAGCGGCACGCGCGCCGCGATCACCAATGCCGCCGGTGGCGGCACCACCTTCACCAAGCCGCTCGACAATACCGGCGTGAAGACGTTTCCCGACTATAACAGCTACGCTAAGCAATTCATCTATAACGTGAATATCCCCGGTTGCGGCATGCCCGGGCGCGTGTTCGTCGGGCAACGCGCCGAAGCCTTCGCGGTCAATCTTGGCGGCGTGTTCGATATGGTCAACTTCGTGCCGATCGAGGGCGATTCGGCACCGGGCGCTGGCGACAAGGGCGGTTTCCCGCTCGGCATCACCCAGAACCGCGCGAATGACGAACTGGTCGGCAAGAAGAACGTCACCAGCATCGCGATGGAAGTCCCGATCAGCTGCCTGACGGCACAAGGCGGCAATGGCGTGATTGGCGCGTGGCAGACCGCAAGCCTGCCGCAGGCGCGTCTGGTCGATCCCAAGGCAAGCTATGCCGCACCGACGCTGTCGGGTGGTGCCTATACCCAGGTCTCGCGTCTCGCCAACCCGCTGGTGAACGAACTCGTCATCGGTCTGCCCGACAAGGACAAGTTCAACGCGTCGGACCCCAAGGATGACGCGCAGTTCGCCACCTATGTCACCAACCCGACCTATCCCGAAGTGCTCAACCAGCTCTTCCTCGCGCCGGTAAACCAATTGGCCAAGGCGAACTTCAAGACGCTCGCCCCGACCAACTTCCCGCGTGCCGATCTTGTCGCCACCTTCCTCACCGGCTTCAAGAATTTGAACCAGCTCGGCACGGTCACGGCGTCGGAAATGATGCGCCTGAATACCAACGTACCGGTCACGCCACAGGCAAAGCAAGCCAATCTCGGCGTCGCGGCGGGCGATCTGGCCGGTTACCCGAACGGTCGTCGTCCGGGCGATGACACGGTCGATATCACGCTGCGCGTTGCAATGGGCGCGCTGTGCTACCCCGTGCCGATCGGCGCGAACGGGGCTCTGACGGATCTCGGCCTGTGCAAGCCAGCCGATGCTTCGACCGGCCAGGTTCCCTACACCGATGGCGCACCGATCAGCGCCAATGATGTGCAGGGATCCTTCCCGTATCTGAACGCCCCGCTGCCCGGCACGCCGCTTTCCGCGCACCGGGTTGGCCAGTGACCGCCGTCTCCGAAAGGAATGGAAGCATGAGAAAAATCGCGCTCATCGTGTCGGTCTCCGGCCTGGCGCTCGGCCTGGCGGGTTGCTCGGGGTCCTACACCGCCCCGACGCCAACCCCCACGCCGACGCCGAGTCCGGCATTCCAGGAGCAGTTCGGAACCGGGTTCAACAGCGCCTTCCAGGCGTCGCCCAACGCGACCCCGGCGGCGGTTAAGCCCGGCGACGTCATCCCGGTCGATCCGGCGGCGACGCCACAGACCCTGCCGAAATGACCGGTTGGGCCGGGCCCTTGTGACCCGGCCCGATTGTCCAGGGCGAAACGGCCGTTGCGGTGTTACCGCAGCGACCGTTTTGTTTCTCTTCGGTTCGCTCTCTGGCAATCTCATGCGGGGCCGGCCCTTCGATAGGCTGAGGGCGAACGGCGAAGCTAAAAGCCATAGCGCAGGCTGACGCGCACCTGGCGCGGTTCGACCGGATGCAGGTGATAATCGTCGACGCCGCCGCTTGGTTCGCCCTGTAGGCGCGAGGTGTAAAAGTAGGTGATGTCGGCGTCCTTCGCATCGAACACATTCAGGACATCGACGCCAAGTTTCAAACGGCCCAGCGTGTAATAGCCGCCGAAATTGACCAGCGTGGTCGGCTGCGATCGCGCGCTGCCGTCTTCGATCAGCGGCGCGCTGCCAAAGTGGCGCAACCGCACCGATCCGGTGATTCCGTGCCCGAAATCGACCGCCGCGCCACCGGCCAGGACGTTGCTGACCGAATTGGGGATGTGGTCCTGCCCGGCTGCGACAGTGTGGAAGCGGGCATGCGTGAATGCCGCCGATCCGTCGAGCGCGAGCCACGATGTCGGCCGCCAGAACAATGTGGCCTCGGTGCCGTAGCGACGGGTCGCGTCATTGGGTTCGGTTGTCCCGTCATCGCCGGAAAACACCAGTTCGGAACCAAGTGTCAGATAATAGCCGACGATCGATGCGGTGAAGCGCTGATATTCCACGCGCGCGCCGAGTTCCCCACCGCGCGCCTTGACCAGCACTGGCAGGCGGTCGGCGGGTGCGCCGCTCTTCGGGTCGACCGTGATCGCGGCACCGCGCACGTCGTTGGAGTGAAAGCTCTCGCCATAATTGGCGTAAAGTTCGAGATGGTCAGTCGTGCGCCAGGCCAGCGCTGCCTTGGGACCCAGGATGGTATCGGATCCGCGCCCGGAATTGGCGGCTTGCGTTTGCGCATGCACGTCATAACCGTAAAGGTCGCCGCGCAACCCGAGGATGAGCCGCAGGCGCTGGGTCAGCGCAGCGGTCGCCTCGCCATAGAAGGCAGCGCTATATTCCTCGACCTGGTCCTGGCGGACGGTGCCGATCGGGACGCCCTTGACGGTGTGATACAGCCCGATCTTGCCGATATGATCGTAGCGCGTGTCGCCACCGATCACGAACGTCACGGGCAGGCCGGCGATGGCGGTCGGCATGGTGTGGCGGATCGAACCACCGAAGACGCCGCGCTGGTCGCGCTGTTGAAACTCGTCGCCATTGACCGGATCATCGAGGAAATAGGTGAAATTGGAGGTAAGGCGGAAGCGGTAATAGAGGCCGAAGAGCGAGACCTCGGTTTCGCCGAAATGACCGTTGCCGGTCAGCCCGATCCGCGTCGTCTCGCCGCCAAGAAAGGGGTCGATATTGCCAAAGCGGCTGATCAAGCCGCTGTCGATCGCGCGGAGCGGCACCTGGTCGGTGGAGTTCCAGGTCGCGTGATAGGCGGTCAAGCCAAGGCTCAACCCGTCGCGCGTATATTTGGCAAGCGCGTTCACCTTGCGCAGCCGTTCGTTCAGCACCCACGGCCCATCGGACACCGTGCCATCAAGCCCGAGCAGCAGATCGCCGCCCGCCACCCCGGTGCTGCCCGCCGCCAACGCCCGATAATAGCCGAAACTCCCTGCGGTGACTTGCGCGATCGGCTGAGCGAGGTGGTCGGCGGTGGTGAATTTGACGGTGCCTGCGGCCGAAAAATCCCCGACATCGGCAAAATAGGGGCCTTTGCGATAATCGATCCGTTCGACCAGCTCAGGAATGAGGAAATTGAGATCGAGATAGCCCTGGCCGTGCCCATGCGTGCGCATGTTGATCGGCACGCCATCGACGAAGCCCGCGAAATCGGTACCGTGATCGAGGTTAAAGCCGCGCAGGAAATATTGATTGGCCTTGCCCGTGCCCGAATGCTGGGTCGCGATCACGCCCGGCACATTCTCGACCAACTCGCCGACGCGCGAGAGCGGTTTATCCGCGAAATCCTTATAGCCGACAACACCCTGCGATCCCGAGGTGGCAATGCCGATCTGGGCGATGGCGCGACCGTAGACGATGATGTCGTCCGGATGCTGCGCGTCGGTCGGCGCAGGAAAATCCGGGGCTTGCGGCATCTCTTGCGCAGCGGCGAGGTTGGCGGCGAGCGATTGCGCGATCAGCAAGGTGGCGGCCCCGCACAGCAGCGCACGCCAGTGTCGCGATCGCCCGGGGCCACGGTGCCGCGCGGCTTTGATCGCGCTTGCGGACGGGGTCTTGTGTGGCACGGGCGTTTCCCTTTCGTATGCAGTTTTTTCAAAAAGTTCACACGTGAAAGGGTACGTTTCGGGCCGTCGATTTGGGTGCCTCCGCGCGCAAAGAAATTTGGTGGATCGGCACTGGATAAAAATATCGCCCGGTCTCCCACTGCGATATGTGCGGTCAGCAGGAGAACAGGAGCCGTCCCCAACGATGCAACGCGTGACCGTTTCGCTAGATCTCAGGATTGCGCCGCTGTTCGATGCGATGCTCAAGGAGCAGGGGTACCAAACGCGATCGGAGGCGGTTCGCGATCTGGTGCGTGAGGCCGTGGAGACGCATCATCGCAACTCGACGACGGAGGGGGAGTGCGTCGCGAACCTTGCCTATGTCTACAGCCACAGCACGCGCTTGCTCGCGCAACGGTTGCTCGACATCAAGCATCAGCATCATGATCTCATCGTCTCATCAACGCAGATCATTCTGGATCATACCAGCTTGTTCGAGACGGTTATTTTGAAAGGGCCGACGCTTGCCGTGCGGGCGCTGGCGGATTTGATCCGCGCGGAACGGGGCGTGCGCTTTGGCTCGGTCAATGTGGTGGCGGTCGAACCCAATGGCGATCACCACACCGAAGGTGCGCACCACCACGCCAGCAAAAGCCATTTGTCGCCACTGCACGGCTGAGCCGAGCGGCCGCGCGTATAAAATGAGCGGCGCGCCGATGGTCGGCGCGCCGCTCGGCCGTCTTCGTCAGAAGGCGTAGCTTACCGTGACCCGGTACGACCGCCCGAAAATCGGGCGCACGTCGGGCAGCGCGGCCCCGGGGCCGGCGAGGAAGCGCGGGTTGCCCTCGGTCAGGCCATGGGAGTTGGTCAGATTGTCGCCAGCGACCTGCAAGGTGTAGCCCTTGATCTTGGCGCGAAGCCCCGCGCTCACCGTCGCATAAGCGGGCAACAGCTGGGTGTTGGCGAGATCGCTGTAGCGCTTCCCGATCGCTTCATAGGTGCCATAGAGCGTTACGTCGCTGTCGTCGGCGATGCGGGTGGTATAGGTCGGCGTCACCCGGACCTGATAGGACGGAATCCGTTGCGCATTCTTCCCGTCGATAGTCGGGATGCCCGGCGTGTCGGTCTTCGCATCTTCGAGCACGGCGTTGCCGGTGAACCCGAGGCCGCTCGCATGATGGTAGGACGCGTCGAGCTCGATGCCCTTGGTCTTCGATCCTGCAATTTGCGGGGGCACGCCCACGTCATTGTACACCGCGCCGACGACCTCGTCATAAAAGCCGGTCAGTGCCGCCTCGAATCCGCCGCCGCGATATTTCACGCCGCCTTCATAGGAGCGCACGCTCCAGTTCAGGTCGAGCCGCGGCCCGGTATTGCCGAGCTGTGACCGCACATCGTCGAACGACGGCGAGTGATAGCCCTGCGATATCCGGGCGTAGACGTCCAGATTGCGCAGCGCGCGGTAGTTGACGCCGACGGTCCACGGCGTGGCTTCGCGGTGGATCTTCGCCGCATTGGGAAGGCCATTGCCGGTGATGGTGAAATCGATATCGGTCCACTGGTGGCGCACCCCTGCGTCGATGCGCAGCGCTTCGGTGATGTTGAAGGAATCCGACAGATAGACCGCGTTCACATCGGCGCGGCCGCGGTCGGAAATGTCGAAGGCGGACAGGGTTCCGTTATTGAGATTGACCAGATCGCCCGACCCGCCAACCTGCGCCCAGCGATTGCCGCCCAGACTCCAAGCGTCATTCGACGTGAAGTGCGAGAAATAATAACCGAGGTTGAGCGTGTTGGCACCGCGCTTGAAGTTCAGCACGGCTTCATTCGAAACGTTCTGCAGCTTCTTTTCGACCAGCCAGGAGCCGAATTGCTGCACATAGTCGGTTGCAGCGAGCGTCTGCCCGGTGTTGAGCGTGCGCACCGTGGTCTGGCCGGGCGTGCCCGCAGTGGCCAGCGCAGTTGCAACCGTGATCGCGCCTGCTCCGGCCGGAACCAGGCCAGCGGTGCGCAGCGTACCGCTGGTAAAGCCGAACCGGTCGGTGACCGAAAAACCGCCGCCGAAATCATAATCGAGGCTGGCACCGGTCACGACGCCCTTCCAGCCGCGCCCCTGGGCGAGATCGACTCGCTCGGTCGCGCCGCTCCCCGCTGCGCCGGGCGAAATGATCGTCGCATAGCGGGTATATTGGTTGAGCTGGTTGTAGCGGCCCAGATCGAGGCCCGGCACGTTGGCTGCAAAGGGCAGGAACCATTCACCGTGATCGTCGGTGTAGCGTGCGAAGATATTGAATTTGCCGCCGGTAAATTTCTTGGTGATGTTCGCGGTGAATTGCTGGCCCTTTTCGGTGTCGAAGCCAGCGCGCCGCACGCTGTCCCCGCGCGAAATATAGCCGCCGACCATGTAATAGAGGTCGTCGGCAAGCTTTCCGCTGAGATAGCCGTCGGTCCGCCATGCGCTGTAATCGGTGATCGACGCGCCGATGCTGCCGTGCGTGCGCTCGCCGCCTTCACGCAGGCGCAAATTGGTGGTGAGACCGGCCTGGCCGTCCGAATAAAGCGATTGCGGGCCGCCATTCACGCCCTCGATCCCGGCGACGGTTTCGTCGATCCGGACCAGGCCCGTCTGATCCATGAAGGATAGGCTGCTGACGCCGTAGACCGGGATCCCGTTGAACTGCAACGTAACGAACGGTGCGTCGCCGGTGCTGGGAATGCCGCGCACGAAGATGTTGGAGGTGCCGACGCCGCCCGAGCTTTCCACCCAGACGCCGGGAATCGATTTGAGCGCGTCGCCCGAACTCTTCGGGGCCTGCAGCTTCAGGTCGTCGGCGGAAAGGGTGGTGATCGAGTAGCCGGCCTCGAGCTTGTTGATCCCGCTGCCTGCGGGGCGCCCGGTGACGACAATGTCCGCTTGGTCGGCTGGGTCAGCCGGCGCGGTGGCCGCTGGCTGTGCGGGCGGCGAAGGGGCGGGGGCGTCCTGGGCGGCAGCGGGGCTGGCGAGTGCGATCGCTAGGGCGAACCCCGACACGGCGACCAATGAGCGATTGCGCGAAATTTTCATCTTCCTCTCCCTCACGCCGCATTCCTGCTCGGGAACCGGCTATGACAGGAGGGATACACGTCTATGAATTGCATTTCAATGATTTGTTACAGTTGCTGTAAAGGGGTAGAAAATATCATAAAATCAATAAAATAAGCCGGAATAGGCGTACCGGTGGCGCGCGACTCTGCGCTGGATCGGATATCGCGTAGCTGGCCGTCTGCGCGCATCGCGAGAACCACGTGTTGCATCGCCGCCGAGTCCATGCCTATTTCACCGCGTTCAGGCGGGGTGGGCAGTTTTCGCCGTTTATCGGTATCCGTTTCAACAATGGCCTGCCTGCCCAGGAAATGAGGAGCCCTGTCTTGCGTCGACGCGCCATGGATTTGAACATGGGGGACATTGCCCTGCTTGCGAACGTGTCAAAGCCAACGGTGTCGCGCGTCCTCAACAACAGCCCGCTGGTCAATGAGGAAACCCGCGAGCGCGTCCTGCGCGTGGCGCGCGAACATGGCTATGCGATCAATCGCAACGCGCAGAAGCTGCGGCAGGCGCGTAATGACACCGTCGCGGTGGTGCTCGATTTCGGGTCGCATCGCGCAGGCCGGATTGCCGACCCGTTCATCTTTGAATTGCTGGCGGGCGTGTCCGAGGCATTGTCGGTGCGCAACCAGGACCTGTTATTGTCGCCGCCCAGCCTGACCGACGTACAGAGCCATCTCGACCTGATCAGCTCGCGCGTGGCCGATGGCTTCATTTTCCTGGGTCAGGGCGTGCGCGAACCGATGCTGCGCGATCTCGCGCGCGCCGGTGCGGCGTTTGTCGTGTGGGGCGGGGTGGATCCCAAGGAACCCTATTGCTCGGTCGGGAGCGACAATCGGCTTGGTGGTCAGCTTGCCGGAGAGCTGTTCGTCAAGCGTCAGGCCAAGCGCTGGTTATATGTCGGCAATATCGCCCATTCCGAAATCCGCATGCGCTATGACGGCCTGTGCGAGGTTGCCGCCACGCATGGCGATGTCCATGTGGCGCATCTCGATGTCGAGCAGATGGCTTATGCTTCCACCTATCAAAGCATGGTGGCGTGGCTGCAGAAAAATCCGCCGCCCGACGCCGTTTTCGCCTTTTCGGACACCGCGGCAATCGCGATCGTTGCCGCATTCCGCGAATTCGGGCTCGAAGCGCCGACCGATTACGCGTTGTGCGGCTACAACAACATTCCGCCCGCCGCCGATTTCACGCCCGCGCTGACCACAATCGAGCAGGAAACGCACTTGGCGGGCGCGATTCTGGTCGAAAAGCTGATGCAGATTCTGGAAGGCGGCAAGCCCAAATCGAGCCTGTTGCCGACCCGCCTGATCGTCCGTCAGACCTGAGGCCGGGCCGGGGACAGCCGCAAAACGCGGTCGAGGTCGACCTCGGCGGTTGCCGCAAAGATCAAGTCGGCTTTGGCCAAAACCTGGCTGTCGCCAATGCCGATCGCCACCATGTTGGCGGCCTTGATCGCGTCCACGCCGGCGGCGGCATCCTCAAACCCGACACACTCGTCGGATGCCACGCCCAGCGCCGTCACGCAGGCTAGAAAGATGTCCGGTGCCGGTTTCGAGTGCGCGACCTTTGCCGCATCGGCGACGAAATCGACGGCATTGGAGAGCCCGGCCCGTTCGAGCACGACCATGGCATTCCGGCTGGCGGAGGCGACCCCCAGCAGCAGCCCCCGGTCGCGCGCCTGCGCCAGCAATGCCGCCGCGCCGGGCAGCACGTCGGCATCGCTCATCGTCGTCAGCGCATCGAGGTAGAAGCCGTTCTTGCGGGCGGCGAGGTGCTCTTTCGCGGACAGGTCGAGCGTGCGGCCCCCAAGCCGCAGGATGTGCTCGAGCGAGCCCATGCGATCGACGCCCTTCAGCGCTTCATTATCGTCCGCGTCGAAGGGAATGCCGAGCTCATCGGAAATCCGTTTCCAGGCGACGAAATGCAGACGCGCGCTGTCGACCAGCACGCCATCCAGATCGAAAAGTGCGGCGCGGAAGGTCATGATACGGTCGCTCGCGCGCTCTGAATTTCCGGGGATGCCGCCACATCGATGCCCGCGATGCGGATCTGCACGGCGTGGTCGCCCCGTACCGATACGCGCGCGGTGGCACCGGAGACCGTCACCTCGACTGGCGCGCCGCGATAGGTGATCGAAAAGCGGTATTCGGGCAGGCCGGGGATCTCGACCGGATTGAAACAGAGCGTGTCGCCCTCGACCCGCATCCCGGCAAAGCCCATCGCCAGCGTCGTCCAGCTTCCCGCCAGGGCGGCCATATGCAGCCCGTGATCGGTATTGCCGAACAGATCGGACAAATCGGTCAGCGCGGCGACGCGCCAATAATGCGCGGCGCGCGTACCATCACCGGCCCGCGCCGCGGCGGTGGCGAAGGCGCTGGCGGACAGCGTCGAATCGTGGGTCGTCGTCGCCTCATAGGTCTCCACCATCCGCTGCCGCATGGTGTCGCTGAAGGCGTCTGGCAGTAGCGCCACTGCCAGCACCGCGTCCGCCTGCTTCGACACTCGCCGCCGATAAATGGCGAGCGGGTGGAAGTGCAGCAGCAGCGGATATTTCTCCGGCGGGGTGTCGGCGAACGGCCAGGGATCGAGCGCAAAATAGCCATCGTCCTGCGCATAGACGTGCCGCGCATCGTCAAACGGCAGGAACATCGCGTCGGCCGCGCGCACCATCCGCGCGGCTTCGGCGGCGTCAATCAGCGACAGCGGCAGCCCTTCGCGCGCGGCGAAGCGCAAATGCCGTGCGGCCATCAAATTGGTATAGAGGTTGTTGTCGACGATCGCCGAATATTCGTCGGGGCCGGTCACGCGGTTGATGACGAAGGCGTCGTCGCGATCGCTGTCTTGGTATCCGATCGCCAGCCAGATCCGCGCGGTTTCCACGAGCATCGCCGCCCCGCCCTGATCGAGAATCGTCCGGTCGCCGGTCGCCGCAAGATAGGTTTCCAGCGCGTAGGCGATGTCGGCGTTGATGTGATATTGCGCAGGCCCGGCGGGGAAATAGGAGGAGCATTCGTGCCCGCCGATCGTCCGCCAAGGATAGAGCGCACCCTCGGTCTGGCCCATCGCACGGGCATTGTCGCGGGCGGCATCCAGACCCGAAATCCGCCATGCGAGCATCGCCCGGGCGATTGCCGGATGCGTGAAGGCAAATACCGGCAGCACGTACAGATCGGCATCCCAGAAGACATGGCCTTCATAACCTTCGCCGGTCTGCCCCTTGGCACCAATCGAGGTCTTGCCATCGCGCCCGACCGCCATCGTCAATTCCGCAAGCGCATAGCGGATCGCCAGTTCGGTTTCGGGCTGGCCCGGAATGCTGACAGTGCTGCTCGCCCAGAAGTCGGCGAACCATGCGGTCTGTTCCGCCAGCATCGCGTCATAGCCCCGCGCCTGCGCCGCGGTGAGCGTGGCAAGCAGCGGTTCCAGCACGGGTTCGTCGCGCGCGGCGCGATAGCCCGATACGAAATCGACTTCGACCACGCTGCCGACGCTACGGCGTCCGATTTCCTGCATCGCGCCCGCCACGACAAAGCCGCTGCGGTGCAGGCGGTCGGTGCGCGCAGCGATGCCGGGACCGGTGCGGAGATCGAGCTTGCGCCACGGGCTGTCAGCGAGCGTGGGCGCGATGCGCGGATCGTAAATCGCGTCGCTTTGCGGTTCGGCAATTGCGGGTGCTTCGCTGCCGGGCGGCGGCGTTACCAACGGCGTCACCGCCACGTCTTTGCCCTCGGGAAACCGGACGCGGGTGAGGACGAGTGCGGTTTGCGCCATCGATACGAATTGTTCGATCGTTACGTCGATACCACCGGCCCGCACCGTTTCGGCGCGGACGCAGCGCGTAAGATCAAGCGTGACAGCGCTCGCCGCCTCGGCGGGCTGGCCCTGGACCAGGATGGCTGGCCGGGTCGCATCCGCCACCGCGAGCCGCAGATCGGTTTCGCGCGCATAGCCATGTGCCGCCTCATGATAGGCGATCGGCATGCGCTCATAAACGCCGTTGAGATAGACCCGGGGCGCGTCCGCCCCGTCTCCCGGGCCGCGCGTTCCGATAAAGCCGTTGCCGATCGAAAACAGCGCGGGAACATGGTGCAGCTGCAGGGTCTGCCCTTCGGCAGCCAGGCACCAGCCATCGCGCGCAAAACGCATGGCAGCAAACGACGCTTCCGGTAATGACCGCCCCACGCAAACTCTCTCCTGACACGGCGCATGCGCGCCCGATTTGCCAATGATATGCATTTCATAATAGGAGGTGGTCAAGACAATAAGCCGGATAGGCGATCCGGCAGGGGAGGACCATGAACCGAACACGATTGATCGTCGGGCTTGCCCTGACCTATGCGGTTTTCGCCGTGCTGCTGAACAGCGTCGGCACCGTGATCCTGCAATCGATCGAATCCTTCCACATCACCAAAGGCGCGGCGAGTTCGCTCGAGGGATTCAAGGATCTGTCGATCGCGGCGACCAGCTTTTTGCTCGCGGCACAGCTTCCGCGCTTTGGGTTGCGTCGCGCAATGGTCGTCGCGCTTGGCATCGTGGCGATCGCGTGTCTCGCCATGCCGCTGGCCCCGGGTTTCTGGACGACCCGGCTGATGTTCCTCGCGGTCGGGGTCGGCTTCGGGGTCGCCAAGGTTTCGGTGTATAGCTTCGTTGGCCTGCTCACCAAGGACAGTACCCAGCACGCCTCGCTGCTCAATGTGATCGAGGGCGTGTTCATGCTCGGCGTGCTGAGCGGATATTGGATCTTTGCCGCTTTCATAAACCCCACCAATCCGGCCGACCCGCAGTGGCTGAATGTCTATTACGGGCTCGCGGCGGTGAGTGGGGTTGCGCTGGTGCTGTTGGCCTTAACCCCGTTTGACGAAGGCGCAGCGGTCGAACCGGCGGGTGCCGCGCCCCAGGGCGCGCGCCAGAAATTCGCTGAAATGGTCGCGCTCGCCTGGCGGCCGCTGACGCTGAGCTTCATCGCCGCGATCTTCTGCTACGTGCTGGTCGAGCAGGGCATCGGATCATGGCTGCCGACGTTCAATCGTGAATTGCTCGGCCTGTCGGCGCAAATGAGCGTGCAGGCGGCCTCGATCTTCGCGGTCTGCCTGGCGCTTGGGCGGCTTGGAGCCGGCGTCGTCGTGCGGCGAACGGGCTGGTTTCCGTTGGTCTGCGGCTGCCTCGCCGGGATGGCGCTGTTGATGCTGTCGGTGCTGCCGCTCGCCGCAGGGCAGCATGGGCGGGTGACGGGATGGGCGTCCGCGCCAATCGCGGCGTACCTGTTGCCGATGATCGGCCTGTTGATGGCGCCGATCTACCCGGCGCTGAACTCCGCGATCCTGTCGTCGATGCCGCAGCGGGAACAACCGGCGATGGTCGGCCTGATCGTCGTCTTTTCCGCGCTGGGCGGCACGACCGGGTCGTTCATCGTCGGGCATCTGCTGGCGGCGTTCAACGGAACCATCGGATTTTATGTCCTCTTGGTGCCGATCATGCTGCTGGTTGGCGCGGCGACGCTGATTCAGCGGCTGGCACGGCAGCCATCACCCATCCAGTGATGAACAGACATTGTGCGGGATCGTGCAGACCGTGGGGCTAGCGGATTCCTGATCTTTTCCGGCAGAACCCGTTTCTCACCGACATGGCCGATCCCCCAGGGGTGCCCAGGGAATCGGCCGATCGGCTCACATCAGCGTATCGATAACCCCGCCATCGACGCGCAAAGCCGCGCCCGTCGTCGCCGACGCCAGCGGCGACGCGAGATACACGACCATATTCGCGACTTCTTCGACCGATGCGGCGCGCTGGATGATCGAGGTGGAGCGGTGTTGCTGGACAAAAGCGGCGGCGACATCCTCGATCGGCTTGCCCGACTTGGCACGTTCCGCCTCCAGCATCGCCTCGACCCCTTCGGACAGGGTTGGACCGGGAAGAACCGAGTTCACGGTCACCCCGGTCCCCGCCATCCGCTTTGCGAGGCCGCGAGCAAGCGCAACGTCTGCGGTCTTGCTGACACCATAATGGATCATCTCGACCGGAATGTTGAACGCCGATTCCGACGCCAGAAAGAGGAACCGGCCCCATCCGTCTGCCGCCATTCCCGGCAAATAGGCCCGGGCAAGCCGCACGCCCGCCATCACATTGACCTGCCAATGCCGGTCCCAGGTCGCGTCATCGGTGTCGAAGAAATCGGACGGCTGAAAGATGCCGAGATTGCTGACGACGATGTCCGCCTTCGGCAAGGCAGCGACGAGACGATCGTGGCCCTCGATCGTCCCGAGATCGGCCGCTATGCCGCGCGCGTTGCCGCCGATCCGCGCGACAGCGGCATCGACCTTGGTTTGGGTGCGGCCGTTGACGACCACTGCAGCACCAGAGCGTGCCAGCCCCTGCGCGATGCCGAAGCCGATGCCCTCGGTCGAACCGGTGACGAGAGCGGTCTTGCCGTGCAGATCGATATTCATGGGGTTTTCCTTTGATGGGATAAGACAGGGTGGCCGCAGTGCCGTCAGGCGGGTGTCAGGATCGCAAGCGAGACGGCGCGGCGGCGGTGGATCTTGACGCTGCCATTCTTGCTCAGGCGGACGCGCGTTGCGCAATCCAGTTGCCGATATCGTTCGTCACACGGTCCCGGTCGAGGTCGTTGAGCAAGTCGTGATAGTGCCCCTCGTACAGCTTGAGCGTCTTGTCGCTTGAGCTGGCCGCATCGAAGAATTCCCGACTGCCTTCAACGTCTGCTGCCTTGTCCGCGTCCCCGTGCAGGATGAGGACGGGAAGGGCGACGCGGTCGAAGGTTGCGCGCAACCGATCCGCCGCGCGCGCCAGCGCCGCGACAGTCTGCACCGGCTGCACCTCGTCGCGCACCAGCGGATCGTGCTCAAGCTGTTCGATCCATGCAGGATCGCGCGAAAAGTCCGCCATTTTCAAACGCAGGACGTGTGCGTGCGGTACGACGTGGCTTGCGCCCCGCAGCAGCGTCAACGCGAAATCCGGCGCGAACACGCGGTACGCAAAGCTCTCGCAGATCAACCCCGCGATGCGATCCTGATGGCCGAGCACGTAGCTCAGCGCGATCACCCCGCCGGCGCTGTGTCCGAGGAGGTACACCGGCAGATCGGGTGCCTGTGCGCGGGCAAAGTCGATCGCGTGCGACAGGTCGGACACATAGTCGTCGAACGAGTCGACATAAAAGCGCTCGCCCTCGGAATGGCCGCGGCCGCGCAGGTCAGGCGCAGTGACGGCGAGCCCGCGCTGCGCGAACACCTCGGCGGCGCGCGCATAGTGCCCGCTATGCGCGTTGAAGCCGTGGCAGATCACGAACGACGCAGCGGCGGTGCCGATCGCGGGCCAGTGCCGGACGAATAAGCGTCCGGCAGCCCCGTCGACCCAATGGTCCTGCATCGCACTCGAAGAGAATTGTGGCATTTTCTGTCTCCTGAACAGCGGTGGATCAGCGCGGTGCCGGTTCGGCCACGAAGACGGTGTCGCTCGGACCGGTGCCGGTGATGCGGACGACCGCCGACTCGTCGCGGGTGGCGGCGAAGTGCGGCACTTTGCCGGGCTCGGTATAGAAACCGCCGCTCCCAAGCGCGCGGATCGGCGCGTTCGATGCATCGGTACCGTAGCCGAAATACCATGTTCCCGAGACGACGGTCGCGACGCGATCATCGCGGTGCGTGTGCGGCGCGATTGTGGTGTGCGCCGGCACGCGGATCTCCAGCGTGTAAGGGCCTGGCTTGGCGGGATCGCCGGAGAGCAGCACGGTGCGGATACCGGCCATGCCGGACGTGCCGGCACCGGCTCCCGCAGTCGGCAGGCGATCGGTCTGCTCACCCGAGAGCGCACTGGGCGCAAACCGCACGCGCGTCGTGACGACGGGCGTGTCGAGATAGCTGCGGATCGCCCGAACGGTTGCGTCGGGCTGTTCCTCCATCAGCCAGTGCCCGGCATCGGCGATCACGCGCTCCTGCACATCGACGGCACCTGCGCGACTGACCACTGCCATGGTCGACCCGAACGACTTTTCGCCGCCGATCGCCAGCACAGGCAGAGTCAGCTTGCCGTGCGCCGCGATCCAGGCGCGGTTGTCGATCGCGTCCTGGTCGAATGCGGCAAATTGCGCGAAACCCGCATGCATCCGCCCCGGCCCTGCATAGAGCGCGGCATAATGCGCACGCGCGGCTTCGGAAAAACGTGCCGGCTTGGCGGAAAAGTCGTTCCAGAAGCGGTCGAGATAAATCCGCTCGCGGCCTGCGACGAGCCGCTCCATGTCGGGGCCGCCGAAGCGGAAATGCCACAGCAGCGGGTTCTTGAGGATTTCCTCCCACGGGCCAATGCCGGGCACCGGCGCATCCATGAGCACGAGCTTTGTCACACGGTCGGGATGCCGCGCGGCAAGCGCATAACCGACCATGTTGCCGATATCGTGCGCCACGACATCGGCGCGCGCGGCGCCCAGCACGTCCATCACGCCGACGATGTCATTGGCCTCGTTCGCCTTTTCGAACCCGGTGTCGGCCCGCGCGGATAGGCCCATGCCGCGCAGGTCGGGCACGATCACCGTGTGGTCGCGGGCGAGATCGGTGGCGAGCGGCACCCACATGTCGCCGGTGTCGCCATAGCCGTGCAGCAGCACGACCGCCGGTCCCGAACCACCAATGCGGACATGCAGGGTGGTGCCGTTGGTCGCGATGTCCTGCTCGCGGAAGGTCGTGGGGAAATGCGGGCCGCTCTGCGCGAGCGCGGTGCTGCTCGCGAGGCTGATCAGGGATGCCGCGGCAAAGGCGAGGCGGCGAGGGGTGCAGTGCGTCGTCATCGTCTGTCTCCTCAAGGGGGCTCGATGCGCCCAAGCAAAGAGTAGACAGAATAGCGTCCTTTGATTAGCCGGATCGAAAGGCAAGAACCTTTGATGCCGAGGCAAAGATGGGCAGCTTTGATCGCGCGCGTGACTTGTCGGTATTTGCGGCCGTTGCCGCGACCGGCAGCTTCTCCGCAGCGGGGCGGCAACTCGCGCTGACGCCGTCCGGCGTCAGCCGCACGATCGACCGGATCGAGGCCCGGCTCGGGACTCGGCTGCTGTTGCGCACGACGCGCACGCTCACGTTGACGGCGGAGGGCAGGACCTATCTTGGCGGTGCGCGCCGCATCCTCGCCGATCTCGACGAGGTCGAGCAGGGGATCGCCGACCAAGGTGCGCCGCGGGGCCGGATCCGGGTGAGCGCCGCCGTGTCGCATGGGCGGGTGTGTATCGTGCCGCTGCTCAAGGCCTTTACGCGGGCGCATCCCTTGATCGTCGTCGATATCAACCTGAGCGACGAGAAGGTCGATGTCGCGCAGGGGCAGGCCGATGTCGCGGTGCGTTCGGGGCCACTGCCCGACAGCGTGCTGATGGCGCGCCGCCTGGGCGATAACGGTCGCACCATCGTTGCCTCGCCCGAATATCTCGCCGAACGCGGAACGCCGCGCGCGCCGCAGGATCTCGCGCAGCACAATTGCCTAAACTTCAATTTCCGCCGCGCCGAACCGACTTGGCCGTTCCGCGTGGACGGTGAAACAAAGGCACTGACCGTGGACGGCTCGATCGAGGCCAATAGCGGCGAGACGCTGCTGCAACTGGCGCTGGATGGCGTCGGCATCGCGCGCGTCGGTAATTTCGGGATTGGCCGCGCGCTTGCGGATGGGCGGCTGGTGCCGTTGCTGGAGCCGTTTAATCCCGGCGACCGGGAGGTATTCCACGCGGTTTTCGTGGGCGGCGCGAATATTCCAGCACGCATCCGGTTGTTCGTCGATTATCTGGCGGAGCATTATGGCGAGGTCACGGACCAGCAAATCTGAGATTGCAGGGCGAGACCCTGTTTGTTGCCCTCCTCCAAGGGATCGTACCCGCCCTGGCAAGCTTGCGCAGATCGGCCGCTGCAGAAAGATCGCGGACTTGATCCATGGTCAGGTTTTCCAAGACCAAGGCGCAGCATTGTCACGCCGGACCTGAACCCGGATCACCACCGATACAGATCAACGTCAGCGAATAGATACCGATCATTGTCAAAAATTTGCGCGCCCTTGGCGGGCGTCAGCTCGGGCTGGAAAATGATGAATTGGCGGAGACGGAGGGATTCGAACCCTCGGTACCAGTAAACCCGGTACGGCGGTTTAGCAAACCGCTGGTTTCAGCCACTCACCCACGTCTCCGGATCACGGCGAAGGCGGGCTATAGCCGCGCATGCGTTGCGGATCAACAGCGCGTTCGCATGTTACCTGGCCTAAATTCGACTCGGTTGGTCGCGCGCGCAGGCGTGGTTCATTGTCGCGACAGGCACGATGGCGTTACGGGGGCAGATTGAGGCGTGGGGAGAAGAACGATGCGAACAGGATGGCACAGCGTCCCGAAATGCGGGGTCGCGTTGGTACTGGCACTCGCCACCGCCTCCGCAGGCGTCGCGGGGCAAGTGCGGACGATCGATCCCAACCAGGCGATCGACGCCGATCTGCACGGCCAGACCAATCCCGCGCCCGCCCAGCCGCAATATCCGAACCCCGTGCCGACTGCGCCCGATGCGCAACGCTACCCCGATGCCCCGCGCTACCCGGATGCCCCGCAGTCGAGCGCGCCGCTCCCCGGACCCGCATCGGCGACTCCGACACCGCCAGACGGCACCACACGCGATGCGCAGGCGCAATCGGCCGCGCGCAACGGGGCCGACGCCGAATCCGCCGCCAGCCAGACCTTCCAGAAGCAGGAACTGCTCAACGCCGCCGAGGGCACCTTCGGCAAGGGTGCGGCGGGCCTGGCCGGCATCCTCGAGCGCACGCTGAAGGAGCAGGGCGAGCCCAACGCCTATATCGCCGGACGCGAAGCGTCGGGCGCGGTGGTGGTCGGCCTGCGCTATGGCAAAGGCACGATGTTCCACAAGATCGAGGGGCAGCAGCCCGTCTATTGGACGGGGCCGTCGGTCGGCTTCGACCTGGGCGGGGATGCCAATAAGGTGTTCGTATTGGTCTATAATCTTTACGATTCGGAAGACCTGTACAAGCGCTTCCCGGCGGGCGAGGGGCGCGTTTATTTCGTCGGCGGGTTCGCTGCGACCTATTTGCGGCGCGGCAATATCGTGCTGATCCCGATCCGGCTGGGCGTCGGCTGGCGGCAGGGCGTAAACCTTGGCTATATGAAGTTCAGCCACACATCGAAGTGGTTCCCCTTCTGAGCCAGCACTCCGCCAGCGCCGCGCCGCGTGCCCGAGCACTGCTGCGCGCGGTGCTGGCTGTGGCCTATCTTGCGGCGGGCGTGTTGCACGTCGCGGTGCCGGGGCCGTTTCTGTCGATCACGCCCGCCTTCGTGCCCTTTCCCAAGGCCGTGATCCTCGTGACCGGCCTGTGCGAGATCGCCGGGGCGGTGGGGCTGTACCTGCCGCGCTGGCGCTGGTGGGCGGGGGTGATGCTCGCGCTGTATGCGGTGTGCGTCTATCCCGCCAATATCAAGCATGCGCTGGATTATATCGAGCATGGCACCGGGGGATTGAGCCTGTGGTACCATGTCCCGCGTTTGCTGTTTCAGCCGGTGATCGTGTGGTGGGCGCTGTTCGCCGGCGGCGTGATCGACTGGCCCTTCAAGCGGCGGAGCAGCTTCCGATGAGCGACATGGACGACACCATCATCGATACCCCCGACGGCCCGATGACCTGGGCCGCGTGGAAGAAGAAGAACCCGGTGCAGATCCCCTCGCGCCGCACCAAGGGCAAGGATTTGCCGGTGAAGGTGAAGCGCTTCACCGAGAAGTGAGCGCGCCTGCCGCAGCGCGGAAGGTTAGGGGAAGTTCGGGGTAAACGTCATATTGCAGGGCGTTGCGGTGCCTTGGGGGGTGGGTTGTCGGTTGGGTTCAAGGCGGCGGCAGGATAAAAAGTCCGCGTTTGTAGTAAAGGCGAGCACTGCTCGCGTCTGCGGGGATGCGCGTTTGCGATTAGCGCTGCGCTGCCACCTCCACAGCCCGGGTCATCAATGCGGCAAAGCGTGCGTCATCCACAACTGCCGCCGGGTCGTTCCAGCTTGCCGACATTGCATACCAGTCTCCCCCTTTGGCTTGCAATAGGAACGTCATTGCGATCACGCCCGGTTCCGACCCGCCTTTATATCCCAGATACTGCCATCGCGCTGCCGCGTCACGGCCGACGCCCGGGTTCTGCGCCAGAAGCGCGCGCGCCTCGGCCGCAGGACCGCTCTCGGTGTGGTGCCGCAGCCAGTCCATCAGCCGCACCATGTCGGCTGGGCTGGCGAACCATTCGACGGCCTCGATCTGCAACGGTTTGCCGGTTGCGAAGAGCTTTTCATCAATGGCGCTGCTCGGGGTGCGGGCGACAGCCTCCGCCAGCAGCGTACGGCGCCCCGCTTCGTCGGCCGCCGTCCAACGTTGGCCGAGCGCGCCGCCGTCCACGCCCTTCAGCTTGAACGCCTCCAGCGTTCCCAGGAAAGGCCTCATCCCCTCGGGGCGGGCAATGCCGACGGTCGAAAGCATTGCCTCCACCTTTTCTCGCCCCAGCCTGCGCAGCAAGATGTCGGTCGCGCTGTTGTCGCTAACGGAGATCATCCGCCCGGCCAACTCGCGGAGCGACACCGCGGTGCCCGGCGGGCGCTGGGCGTACAGGCCGCCCGGAAGGGGCGTGCCGTCCAACGTCACCATGTCGTCCCACCGTCGCTCACCGGCGGTGATCGCGCGCACCAGTTCGGCCAGAATGACCAACTTGAACTCGGACCCGATCGCGAAGGCCTGGTCTGCGTTGGCGGCAGCCAAGGGGAGTGGTCCGTCCTTATCCAGGCGCGCGAACAGTATCCCCGCTTTGCCGGGCAAGGCCGCCAGCGTGGCCGCGACCGCTTCGACCGATGCTTCGGTTCTCGGCGCTTGCAGCGTGACCGGTGGCCGGATCAGCAATTGCGTGATTTGATGTGGTTCCGCCGGGGCGACTGCGATCTCGACGGGCGCAATCGCTTTCTCGTATCGCAGGCGAAAGCGAGCTTGCCATGGGGACACCGCCGTGACCTGCTCCACCGCGCCCACCGCCCCAAAGGCGTCGCGCAATTGCTTGGCCAGCGCAGCAACCGACGATGCTGGCACCTGCGCCAGGAAATCGGGGGAAAAGGTCGCGGTTGGATCGCCCTCAGTTCCGGCAAGCAGCGAGCGAACTTCCAAGATGCGATGTTCGAGCGCCGGGTCCGCCTTGATGGTGGCCTCTGACCTGCTTTGCGCTCCGGCAGGCGCGATTATGCCGACACAGGACAACAGCAACCCTGCAATGAGGTGGCGCATCGACGATCCCCTTCAGCGGTGGTGTACTCGGTTAGTACACTTGGATCAATCCATCGTCATTCTACGCCATCTAGCTATACCGCCCTGTACCGACGACGGCTGCCGGGTACCATTTAACGACAGTGTTACGCCATCGGTTTGGTGTGTTGCTGTCATGGCCTGCGTACCGCTCGGCTTGTGGTAAGCCAGGTTGCGGCACTGTCTCACCCAAACTCAACCGCCTCAAACCGGATCGGTTCGCCGACCGCCGCGCCAGCCAGCGCGCCGTCCCACATCACGCGGTGGCCGCGGATGATGGTGCCGATCGGGCGACCGGTCAGCTCCATGCCGGTGAAGGGCGACCAGCCGCAGCGCGAGGCGAGCCAGTCTGCGGTGATCGTCCAGCGTGCCTTCAAGTCGACCACCGAGAAATCGGCGTCATAGCCGACCGCGATGCGGCCCTTGCCGACGATGCCGAAGACGCGCTGCGGCCCGGCGCTGGTGAGGTCGATCACGCGGGCGAGCGTGGTGCGTCCCTCTGCCACATGGTTGAGCATCAGCGGCAGCAGCGTCTGCACGCCGGGCATGCCGCTGGGGGAACCGGGATAGGGCTTGGCCTTTTCCTCGAGCGTATGCGGGGCATGGTCGGAGCCGATAATGTCGGCGACGCCCTGGTCGACCCAATGCCACAGCCCGTCGCGATGCGCGCCCGAGCGGATCGGCGGGTTCATCTGCGCCAGCGTGCCGAGTCGGGGATAGGCCTCCTCGCCTGCCAGGGTCAGGTGCTGCGGGGTCACCTCGCAGGTCACGATGTCCTTGTGCGCGCTGAGAAATTCCAGCTCGGCGGGGGTGGTGATGTGCAGCACATGGATGCGCCGCCGCGCCGCGCGGGCGAGCGCGACGATGCGCTTGGTCGCGAGCAACGCGCTTTCATCATCGCGCCACACCGGATGCGAGGACGGGTCGCCGGGGACGCGCTCGTCGGCGCGGGCGTTCATGCGGTCCTCATCCTCGGCATGGATCGCGACGCGGCGACGGCCCGAAGCGAGCACGGCGGCGAGCGAAGCGTCTTCCGACACCAGCAGATCGCCGGTCGAGGCACCCATGAAGATTTTGACGCCGGCGGTGCCGGGCATCCGCTCGAGTTCGGCGAGATCGGCGGCATTGTGGTTGGTCGCGCCGACATAGAAAGCGTGGTCGCACCACATGCGATGATGCGCGCGGGCGAGCTTGTCGGCAATCGCCTCGGCCGAATCGGTATTGGGCTTGGTGTTGGGCATTTCGAACACTGCCGTCACCCCGCCGAGCACCGCCGCGCGTGCGCCGGATTCCAAGTCTTCCTTGTGGACCAGGCCGGGTTCGCGGAAATGGACTTGTGTGTCGATGACGCCGGGCAGGATGTCGAGCCCGGTGCAGTCGATCGTCTCGCCGGCATCGCCGCTTACGCCGATCGCGGCGATTTTCCCTGCGATGACGCCGACGCTGGTCTGCACCGGACCTGCGGGCAAATGCACGGTGCCGTTCTTCAGGAGGAGATCGAAAGTCACTGCACGCACTCCGTTCGGGCGGAATCTGTCGAAGCCCTGACCTTGATCCCCGCCCGACGGGGAAAGGCAGCCTGGCGGGAAGCGCCCTGCGCATGGGTGACAAAGAGTCGCGGGCTTCCTACCTGTTCGCCATGCCAGAAACCACCCTGACCGACCGAGCGCTCCTTCGCATCGCGGGCGATGACCCGCGCGGCTTCCTGCAGGGGCTTGTTACGCACGACATGGCGAGCGTGGTGCCGGGCGCGCCGCAATGGGGTGGGCTGCTGACGCCGCAGGGCAAGGCGCTGTTCGATTTCGTGCTGTGGGCCGAGGGTGACGCGATCCTGGTCGATTGCGAGGCGAGCGCAGCCGAGGCGCTGGCGCGGCGCTTGTCGATGTACCGGTTGCGGCGCGCGATTACGATTGAGCGCACTGGCGGCGCGGTGCATTGGGCGCGCGAGGGTAGCGAGGGCGTGCCCGATCCGCGCCTGGCCGCGCTCGGGCGGCGGTGGATCGGGGACGCGGGGGCGGCGGCCGAGGGCTGGCTGGCGCACCGGCTGTCGCTGGGCGTGACCGAGGGGGTGGCCGAGCTGGGCAGCGACCAGACGCTGTGGCTGGAATGCAATGCGCGCGAGTTGAACGGCGTGAGCTTCACCAAGGGCTGTTATGTCGGGCAGGAGAATACCGCGCGGATGCACCATCGCAGCAAGGTCAACCGGCGGCTGGTGGTGGCGCCGCTGGGCGAGGCCGGGGACCGGACGCGGGCGACGTATCCGGACTTGGGCGTGATGGTGGAACTGCGCCGGGTGGAGGCACTGGGCGATGCGCGGGTGCCGGAGTGGATGGCGGGCGCGTTGGCGTAACGCAGCCGACGGTCCCCTATACCAAAAGGTGAGTCCGGATCGGGGCACGGCTCGCTATTTTCATGATCGATCGTCAGCTTTGACGGTGGCCCGCGCAGAAGGACGAAGCAATGGATAGGACAGCGCAAGGGAACCGCGCCGAACCGCGCGCGCTGTCGCACGGGCTCACGCTGACGATGGCGGTCGCGACCGGCATTGCCGTATCCAACATCTATTATAACCAGCCGATGCTCGGCATTATCGAGCGGGATTTGCCCGGCGCGTGGACCGGGCTGGTGCCGACCGCGACGCAATTGGGCTATGCGGCGGGGCTGTTCCTGCTCACGCCGCTGGGCGATCTGCTGGAACGCAAGCGGCTGATCGTCGTGCAGTTCGTGGTGCTGGCGCTGGCGTTGGGACTGGCGGCGGTGGCCCCCAATGTCGCCTTGCTGCTGGTGGCGTCGCTGCTGGTCGGGGTGACGGCGACGGTCGCGCAGCAGATCGTGCCGTTCGCGGCGCATCTGTCCGATCCGGCCAAGCGCGGCGCGACGGTCGGCACGGTGATGGCGGGGCTGTTGTGCGGCATCCTGCTCAGCCGGACGCTCGCCGGGCTGGTGGCGACGCATGCCGGATGGCGGGCAATGTTCTGGCTTGGCGTGCCGCTGGCGCTGGGCGCGGGCGGGCTGATGGCGGCGCGGCTGCCGCGCAGCCTGCCCGAGACGACGATTGGCTATCCCGCGCTGATGGCGTCGCTGACCGGCCTGTGGCGCGAATTCGCCGAACTGCGGTTGGCGGCCGCGACGCAGGCTTTGTTGTTTGCGGCCTTCACCGCGTTCTGGACGATCCTGGCCCTGTATCTGCAGACGCCGCACTTTGCGCTGGGGGCGGATGTCGCCGGGCTGTTCGGCATTGTCGGCGCGATCGGCATTCTCGCGGCACCGGTGGCGGGGCGTTTCGCCGACCGCTACGGGCCGCACCGCGTGATCGTGCTGGGGGCGGTGCTGACGCTGCTGTCCTGGCTGATTTTCGGCGCGTGGCTTTCGATCGCGGGGCTGATCGTCGGCGTGGTCCTGCTCGACTTTGCGGTGCAGAGCGCGCTCGTGTCGAACCAGCATCTGGTCTATGCGCTGCGGCCCGAAGCGCGGGCGCGGCTCAACACTATCTTCATGGGGGCGATGTTCCTGGGCGGGGCCGGCGGATCGGCGGCGGCGACGGCGGCGTGGAATGCCGGTGGCTGGAGCGCGGTATCGGGCCTGGGGATCGCGCTGTCGGCGGGGGCGGCGCTGCTCCAATTGCGCAGCATGGTGCGGCGGCACTGACCTTTGGCGGTGTGACCGCGCGGTTCGCGCGCACTCGCATGTTGCGTGTGCGAGCCGATTGTGGCCATGTCGCGCGCGACAAAGGGGCCACCGAGTGATCGATAGCGCATCATCCGTAGAGCGTTGCCCGGCACCAGCCCGGCCGCAGGGCGAAATGCCGGTGCGCGGTTTCTGATGGCGGGCGCGCCCGCCCCGTCGCTGCTCGACCCCGGCATCCACGCCGCGCGCTGGATCGCCGAGTATCGCGCGCGGGCGGTCACCGGTGATGTGCTCATTGCCGATCCCGATCCGGCGTGGGCGGCGATGTTCGAGGAACTGGCGGCGGCGGCGGGCGACGATCTCGGCCTCGCGCGCGAACGCGTGCAGCGTCATGCCGAGGATATCGGCACGGGCTTCCGCATCATCGGCGAAAGCGAGGAGCGGCCGTGGCCGCTGTCGCCGGTGCCGCTGCTGATCGGCGCGGACGAATGGCGCACGATCGAGGCGGGGATCGTGCAGCGCGCCGATCTGCTCGAAAGCGTGATCGCCGATCTGTACGGCGACGCGTCGCTGGTCACGCGCGGGCTGATCCCGGCGGCGCTGGTTGGGGGATCGCCCTTCTTCCTTAGGCCGATGGCGGGGCTGGTGCCGTCGGGCGGGCATCATCTGCAGTTCATCGCGGTCGATCTCGGGCGCGGGCCGACCGGTGAATGGCGCGTGCTGGCCGATCATCTGCGCAGCCCCGCAGGCGCAGGCTATGCGCTGGAGAACCGGCTGGCGATCGCGCGGACGCTGGGCGGATTGCAGGCGCGGCTGAACGTGCAGCGCCACGCGCCCTTCTTCGCGGCGTTTCGCGACGGGCTGGCGGCGGCGTGCCGCCGCGCGGAACCGCGCATCGGGCTGCTGACGCCGGGCCGCTATAGCGCGAGCTATGCCGAGCAGGCGCATCTGGCGCGCTATCTCGGCTTCCTGCTGGTCGAGGGTGCAGATCTCGCCGCACTGGAGGACAAGCTCTATGTCCGCACGATTGGCGGGCTGAAGCGCGTCGATGCGTTGTGGCACCGCGTCGACCCGCGTTTGCTCGATCCGCTGGCGTTCGATTCGCATTCGCGCATTGGCGTCGCCGGGCTGATCGATGCTGCGGCGGCGGGCAATGTCGTCATCGCCAATGTGCCGGGCGCGGGGGTGCTCGAATCGGCGGCGTTCGGCGCGTTCCTGCCGCGCCTGGCGACGCGGCTGTTCGGTGCGGACCTGATCCTGCCCAACATCGCAACCTGGTGGTGCGGACAGGATGACGCGCGGGCGGCGGTGATCGAGGATCTCGACCAGATGCTGATCGGCCCGGCCTTTGGCGTGGCCCCGCTGGGGCTGGGCAGCGCGGTGGCGGTGCCGGGAGCGGAGATTGTCGGCGATGCACGCGTCGCCCTGCTCGAAGACATGGCGCGGCGGCCACAGGATTATGTCGGGCAGGAAATCGTCCGGCTCTCGACCATGCCGGTGGTGACCGATGCCGGGCTGGCCGCGCGCCCTTTCACGCTGCGCGTGTTTGCGGCGCGCGGGGCGGATGGGCACTGGACCGTGCTGCCCGGGGGCTTTGCGCGCATCGCCGAACATCCCGATCCGCGCGCGTCGGTGATGGGGGAGGGCTGCTGGTCCGCTGATGTCGCGATTCATGGCGGTGAGGCGGTCGCGCCGGTCTCGCTGCTGCCGCCTGCCGACACCATCCACGTGCGCCGCAACCCCGGCACCTTGCCGAGCCGCGTCGCCGACAATTTCTTCTGGCTCGGGCGCTATCTGGAACGCGGCGAGGCGTTGCTGGCGATCATCCGCGTGATGCTGGGCAATTCGATCGATGCCGATGCCGGGGCGGCACTCGCGCCCGAGACGGTCGGGCGGCTGGTTGGGCTGGCGGTCAATGTTGGGGCGGCACCGCACCCGCCGAGTTTGCGCCGCGCCGATCTCGCCGCCTTTGCGCGCACCGCGATGGAGGATGGCGACTGGCACAGCGTGCGCTCGATCAACCGGTTGGCGCGCGGCATCGGGCAGGGGTCGCGCGATCGGCTGGCGGCGGATGTCGTGCGGCTGCTCGACGCGCCCTATCCGAGCAAGGGCGGGATGCTCGATCGCGCAGGCACGCTGCAGCGCCGCTATGCCGCTTTGTCGGGCCTGTCCGCCGAACATATGGGGCGCACCGCGGCGTGGCGCTTCCACGATCTCGGGCGCAGGCTGGAACGCGCGCTGACGGTGACGCGCGCGCTGCGCGTGTTCGGCATGGCGCAAGCGAGTGCGGATGATTTGTCGAGCCTGCTCGACCTTGCCGACAGCCAGATCAGCTATCGCCAGCGCTATCTTACGGGCATCGCCCGTGTGCCGGTGGTCGATCTGGTCGCGCTCGATCCCGGCAATCCGCGCTCGCTCGCCTTCCAGATTTGCCGGATTTGCGAGCATCTGGCGGCGCTGCCGGTGCTGGAGGATGACGGGATGGAAGAGCCGCAGCAGACGCAGGGTACGGTGCTGACCGCGATCGTCTCCACCGCGACCGCCGCTGGGCTCGATGCCGATGTGCTGGGCGATGTCGAACGGCGGCTGTTCCAATTGTCCGAGGCGATTGCGCGGCGGTACTTCCTGCAGGGTGCAGAGCCACTGCGCGCGGCGGGGATGGTGCTGGCGTGAGCGGATGTGCGATGCGCTGGATCATGCTTTCTCCCCTCCCTGGAAGGGAGGGGTCGGGGGTGGGTGGGCCCGTGGAGAAGTCGACGCCTGCATTAGACCGACCCACCCCCAACCCCTCCCTTCCAGGGAGGGGAGACGCCAAATGATCTACGACATCCGCCACATCACGCGCTTCGATTATGGGGCGAACGTGAAATTCGCGCGCTGCAATTTGCGGCTGAAGCCGATCCATTGGTCTGGGCAGGATTTGCTCGACTATCGACTCACCATTTCGCCGTCGGGGCGCGTTTCGCCCGCGCGGGCCGAGGCAGGGCTCGCCAATGTGATGCGGATGGTGGTCGATGCGCCGGTGCGGCATCTGACGATCGAAAGCGTGTCGCGGATCAAGGTGGATCGCCCGGTGCCGATGCCGTCCAACGGCTCGCCACCCCTGCGGGAAATCGCCGCCGCCGCGCGCGCCAGCCGCAATCCGTCGCCCGCCGGCCCGGCCAATTATATTTTCCCCTCGCCGCTGATCCCGCTCGATCGCGACATTGCCGAGTGGTGCGCGCAGGATCTCCACCCCGATCGCCCCGCGCTAGACGCCGCCATTGGCCTTGCGCAGCGCATCCAGCACGATTTCGCGTTCGATCCGCAGGCGACGTTGGTCGACACATCGCCGCATGAGGCGTTCATGAAGCGCGGCGGTGTGTGCCAGGATTTCGCGCAGATCATGATTACCGGCCTGCGCGCCGCCGGACTGCCCGCCGCTTATGCCTCGGGCTATATCCGCACGATCCCGCCACCCGGGCAGGCGCGGCTGGTGGGGGCCGATGCGACGCACGCCTGGGTGCTGCTGTGGTGCGGGGCCGAACTGGGCTGGGTCGGCGTTGATCCGACCAACGGCATCTGGATGGCGGGCGACCATATCGTGATGGCGATTGGCCGCGATTATGGCGAGATCGCGCCGATCGACGGGGTTGTGCTCGGCTCCAGCGCGCAGAAAATGGACGTCAGCGTCGATGTGGCGCCGCTAATCTAGGCGACGGCGTTTGCACTCGCTCCCGCGATACCCCAAATAGATCGCACCTAAGACCATATCAGCACACCGGGGACATTCGTGGCCGATCCATATGCAACGCTGGGCGTCGCGCGCACCGCGACCGATGCGGAGATCAAGAAAGCATATCGCAAGCTTGCGAAAGAGCTGCATCCTGATCGCAACAAGGACAACCCGAAGGCGACCGATCGCTTCGGCCAGGTGACGCAGGCCTATGATCTGTTGCTCGACAAGGACAAGCGCGCGCGCTTCGATCGCGGGGAGATAGACGGCGATGGCAATCCGGCGTCGCCCTTTGGGTTCGGTGCGGGCGGCGGCAATACCGGCGGGTTCCGCCCCGGGCCGGGTGGAGCGGGCTTCCAGGCCGATGGCCCTGATCTGAGCGACATTTTTGAGAACATGTTCGCAGGCAGCAGCGGGCGCGGCGGCTTTGCCGGTGGCTTTGGCGGTTTTGGACGGCGCGAGCAGCCCAAGGGCGCAAACGTGCTGTACAAGCTCGACGTGCCGTTCGTCGATGCAGTGGCGGCCAAGCCGCAGCGCATTACGCTGGCCGACAATAAGACGATCGACCTGAAATTGCCGGCGGGCCTGGAAAGCGGCGCGCAAATGCGGCTGGCGGGCAAAGGGCAAGTCGGACCGGGCGGCAATGGCGACGGCATCGTCACTATTACCGTGCTGCCGCATCGCTTCTTCGAACGCGTCGGCGACGATGTCCGGCTCGATTTGCCGATCAGCCTGTCGGAAGCGGTGCTGGGCGCGAGCGTGCGCGTGCCGACCGCCGAGGGCGCGGTGATGCTCACCATCCCCAAGGGATCGAATTCGGGCAAGGTGCTGCGGTTGCGCGGGCGCGGGTTCCACCGCAAGGATGGCACGCGCGGCGATCAGTTGGTGACGCTGATGGTCGATCTGCCGGTCGATGACGATGCGCTGATCGAGTTCGTCGAGGGCTGGAAAGACAAGGACTTACGGAACCCGCGCGGCGGAATGGGCGTCTGACCCGTTCCAGGAGAGCGACCGCGTGAGCCATATTTCCCCCGTATCCCCCGAAGAGCGCGAAGCGCACCGAGCGGCGGGGGGCAGTGCTGTGCCGGTCGGCCGGACGCACCTGGAGCGGCTGGCCAGGCGGGCCTGGCAAGTGCTGCAGCGGGTGCTGATCGGGGTGTTTTCCGACGGCTTCATTCACGCCGGTAACCTGGCCTATCTGGCGCTGCTGACGGTGTTCCCGTTCTTCATCCTGGCGGCGGCGATCGCCTCGCTGATCGGGCAGAGTGCCGAGACGCAGCGCGCGGTCGCCTCGTTCCTTCACGTCCTGCCGCCCAATGTCAGCGAGTTGCTCGCCAAGCCGATCGCGGATGTGCTGGTCGCGCGGACGGGCTCGCTTCTGTGGCTGGGTGCGATTGTCGGGCTGTGGTCGGTCGGCAGTTTCGTCGAGACGATCCGTGACATTTTCCGCCGCGCTTATGGTGTGAAGATGAGCCGACCGTTCTGGCATTACCGGCTGAGTTCGATGCTGGTCATTGTCGTGTCGGTGGTTGTCGCCTTGCTGTCCTTCCTGGTGCAGGGCGTGCTGACGGCGGCGGAGCGCTTCATTTACGACGTGCTGCCGGTCGCGCGCGATGTGGCGGGCTGGGTCGGGGTGTCGCGCGCGGTGCCGGGGGTGGTGATGTTCATCGCGCTCTACATGCTGTTCTTTTCGGTAACCCCGGCCAAATATCGCCTGAGCAAATGCCCGAAATGGCCGGGCGCGCTGTTCACCAGCGCGTGGTGGGTGACGATCACGGCCTTGCTGCCGGTGATCCTGTCGCGCCTCAGCAGCTACAGCCTGACCTATGGCAGCCTGGCGGGGGTGATCGTCGCGCTGTTGTTCTTCTTTCTGGTGGGGCTTGGCATCGTCGTCGGGGCGCATTTGAATGCGGCACTGGCGGAACCCCCCGAACCGGGAGTAGAGAGCGCTCACGGAATCAAGGAGTTTATACCGGCGTGATGGAATTGATGGCAGGCAAACGCGGGCTGATCATGGGCCTCGCCAACGATCGCTCGCTCGCCTGGGGCATTGCCAAGAAGCTCAGCGAAGCGGGGGCAGAGCTTGCCTTCAGCTATCAGGGCGAGGCGATGGAGAAGCGCGTGCGGCCGCTGGCCGAGCAGCTTGGCGTGGCGCGCTTGTTCGATTGCGACGTGTCGGACATGGCCGCGCTGGATGCGACCTTTGCCGAACTGGCGAAGGAATGGCCGACGATCGACTTCGTCGTCCATGCAATCGGCTTTTCGGACAAGAATGAGCTGCGCGGCGGCTATGTCGACACCACGCTCGACAATTTCCTGATGACGATGAACATCTCGGTCTATTCTTTCGTCGCGGTCGCACAGCGGGCGTCGAAGATGATGCCCAATGGCGGCGCGCTGCTGACGCTCAGCTATTACGGCGCGGAGAAGGTCATCCCGCATTACAACGTCATGGGCGTGGCCAAGGCGGCGCTTGAGACGAGCGTGCAATATCTCGCGGTCGATCTCGGGCGTGACAACATCCGCGTCAACGCGATCTCGGCGGGTCCGATCAAGACGCTGGCAGCCTCGGGCATTGGCGATTTCCGCCTGATCCTGAAGTGGAACGAGTTGAACTCGCCGCTCAAGCGCAACGTGACGATCGAGGATGTCGGCGGGGCCGGCCTGTATCTGCTGAGCGACCTGTCGAGCGGCGTGACCGGCGAGACGCATCATGTCGATGCGGGCTATCATGTGATTGGCATGAAGGCCGAAGACGCGCCGGACATCGCGCTGGCGTAATGCTCCCTCTCCCATCGGGAGAGGGAAGGGGCCCGCGCCGCAGGCGTGGGAAGGGTGAGGGCGACAGCCATGATTGATCTAACATGCGTGGGTGCATCACCCTCACCCTCCCATGCTGCGCATGGGCCCCTCCCTCTCCCGTTGGGAGAGGGAAAGTGAGCTTTAACAGCTTCGGCCATCTCTTCCGCTTCACCACCTGGGGCGAATCGCACGGTCCCGCGATCGGCGCGGTGGTCGATGGGTGCCCGCCGGGGATCGCTTTGTCCGAGGCCGATGTACAGCCGTGGCTCGACCAGCGCCGCCCCGGCACCTCGCGCTTCACCACGCAGCGGCAGGAGCCCGACCAGGTCCGCATCCTGTCGGGCGTGTTCGAGGGGCGCACGACGGGCACGCCGATCAGCCTGATGATCGAGAATGTCGACCAACGCTCCAAGGACTATTCGGAGGTCGCCAAGGCCTATCGCCCCGGCCATGCCGATTATGCCTATGACGCCAAATATGGCTTTCGCGATTATCGCGGCGGTGGGCGGTCCTCGGCGCGCGAAACCGCGTCGCGCGTGGCGGCGGGTGCCGTGGCGCGGCTGGTGATCCCCGAGGTCCGCATCATCGCCTGGGTCGAGGCGATTGGCGGCGACGCGATCGACTCGGCCAATTTCGATGCCGCCGAGATTGGCCGCAACCCATTCTTCTGCCCTGACCCGGAAGCCGCAGCGCGCTGGGAAGGGCTGGTCGATGCGGCGCGCAAGTCCGGCTCCTCGCTGGGGGCAGTGGTGGCGTGTACTGCGACCGGCGTGCCCGCTGGCTGGGGCGCGCCGCTTTATGCCAAGCTCGATGCCGAACTGGCGGCGGCGTGCATGGGCATCAATGCCGTCAAAGGCGTCGAGATTGGCGATGGCTTTGCCGCAGCGCGCTTGCGCGGTGAGGATAATGCCGATGCGATGCGCCCCGGCACCGATGGCCCGCAGTTCCTCGCCAACCATGCCGGGGGCATTGCTGGGGGGATTGCGACGGGGCAGCCGATCACGCTGCGCGTCGCGTTCAAGCCGACCAGTTCGATCCTAACGCCCGTCGAGACGATCGACCGCAATGGGACCGCCACCGAGATCATGACCAAAGGACGGCATGACCCGTGCGTTGGTATTCGCGGCGTGCCGGTGGTGGAGGCGATGGTTGCGTTAGTATTGGCGGATCACAAACTGCTGCATCGCGGACAATGCGGCTAAAGCAGGCCAGTCGTGGTCTCTGCGCGATAAAAGGAGCGACCGATCGATCGGCGACGCGTTGTTAGGTTCGACCCATTTGGTGGTCACTGATTTAAAGGACCAGAACCAATGCGTATTGCAACTTTGACCGGTATTGCGGCTTTGACCCTTTCGACTGCGGCGTTTGCGCAAACCACAACGCCCGCACCAGGCGCGCCGACCAGCACGGTTCCCGCGACCCCGTCGACGACGCCCGGTACCCCCGCGCCGACCACGACCACACCGGCGACCCCGGCTGCGGATCCGGCCACCACTCCGGCGGATCCGATGTCCAGCCCGACTACGGCCACGCCGGATTCGACGATGACGACGCAGACGCCAACCGACCCGGCAACGCAGACGACGAAAAAGTCGAAAAAGCGCCCGATGTAATCAATCGCTGTAGTGCGGTTTCGGATCCCGGCCTTGCGCAAGCGAGGCCGGGATTTTTTGTGCCCGATGCTTTTGCGTGAACGCGGCTTTCCCCGTACAGGCCCCGCCGACCATGACCATTTCCTTGCCGTCCGCGATCGGACTCGACTTTGGCACCACCAATTCGGTGGTCGCCCTCGCCCAGCAGCCGGGCGCGGCCGACATGCTGCTGTTCGACGGGCCAGCTGCGCCCGGCGCGGTGTTCCGCTCGGCCTTGTGCCTGTGGGAGGAAGAGGGCGAGCCGCAGGGTTTGGCGAGCGAGGCGGGGCCATGGGCGATTGCGGAATATCTCGCCTTTCCGCAGGGCAGCCGCTTCCTGCAATCGTTCAAGTCGGTCGCCGCCAATGCGAGCTTCGAATATGCCAGCGTGTTCGAGCGGCGGTTCCGCTTTGAGGATCTGGGGCGTTTGTTCCTCGGCAAGATGGCGGGCCGCGCGCGCGGCGCACTGAACGGCAAGACGTCGCGGCTGGTGGTCGGGCGTCCTGTGGAATTCGCCGGAAGTCGCCCGGACGAGGCGCTGGCGCGGACGCGTTATGATGCGATGTTCGGGCACCTCGCCGAGGAAATCCATTATGTGTACGAGCCGATCGGCGCGGCGTTCAGCTATGCCTCGCGCATCACCGATCCGGCGACGATCCTGGTGGCGGATTTCGGTGGCGGCACCAGCGATTTTTCGGTGGTGCGGATCGATGTTCCGGGCGCGGCGCGGCGCTGCACGCCGCTTGGCCATGCCGGGGTCGGCATTGCGGGCGACCGGTTCGATTTCCGCATTGTCGATCATCTCGTCATGCCGCTGCTGGGCAAGGGCGGGTCGTATCGCTCGTTCGACAAGGTGCTCGATATTCCCGGCGGCTATTTCACCGATTTTGCCGACTGGTCCCGCCTCGCGCTGATGCGCAACCGACGGACAATGGCCGAACTCGACAAATTGCGCCGCGTCGCGCTCGATCCAGAAGCGATCGGGCGGATGATCGCGATCATCGATCAGGAATTGGGCTATCAACTGTACGATGCGGTCGGTGCGTTGAAGCGCGCCTTGTCGCAGAGCGATGTGGCCGAGTTCCGCTTTGCGGGCGCGGGGCTGTCGATCGCGGCGGAGGTGCGGCGCGACGCGTTCGAGGCGTGGATCGCCCCCGACATCGCGCAGATGGAGCAAGCGGTCGACCAGGCGCTGGCCCGCGCCGAAACCGACGCGAGCGCCATCGACCGTGTGTTCCTGACCGGTGGCACCTCGCTCACCCCGCGCGTGCGACGGCTGTTCGTCGAACGCTTTGGGGAGGAGCGCATCGCCGCCGGAGGTGAACTCACCTCGATCGCGCACGGCCTGGCGCTGATCGGCCAGCAGGACGATATCGCTGCCTGGGCAGCGTGACCGCGCCGGTCAGCGCCGCGTGGTGAAGCCGCCCACCCCCGCCAGCGCGATCGCGCTGGTGGGGAGCGCGGGCGCGTCGAACGACAGGCGCAGGAACCGCGCCTGGCGTGGGTGGTCGAAGGTCAGACGCTGCGTGGCGAGTGCATAAGCGATATTGGCCAGCTCGCCACTGCCCGCCGCTTCCCACTGCGTGCCATCCAGGCTGGTCTCGCAGCGATAGTCGCGCGGCGGGGACACATCCTTGGCGATGGTGCGCGAGGGCGAGATGCTCACCCCGGCGAGCGGCACCACCTGTCCCATGTCGATCGTGACGCTGACGGGCGCTCCCGGCGTCGGGGCTGGGGTGGTCCAGCGCGTCGCGGCATCGTCATCGAGCAAGGCCTCGGCACCTGGCGTGGTGGCGGCGACGATGTGCCAGCCCTTGGTCGACAGGATCGTCGGGTCGCTCGACCGCGCCGGTGCGACGGCGACGGGTTGAACCTGACGGAACAAGGCGATCTCGCTGATTGCCGGGCAAGCGGGAGCCTCCAGGATGCGCAGCCGCACGCGGCGCGCAGTGATGGGCGCAGGCAAGCGGATGATGCGCTGTGCGCCGATACACTCATGCTCGGCGAGCGTCTTCCATACGCCGCCTACCTCTGCATCGACCGCGAAGCGCGTTACGCGCACGCTGAGCGGCAGATATTCGCGGATACGGATCAGATCGAAGTGGCGGCCGGGCGGCAGATCGAGCGTCAGCGACGGTGTGTGGTCGGCATCGGGTGTCGACCAATAGGTCTCGCGATTGCCGTCGAGCACGCGCGCGGCGCTGAACGCGGCGGTACGCTCCGCGCTGGCATGGGCGACCGCGCCCTTGGCGAGATCATGGGCATAGGTCGCGGCTTGCGCATCGCCGAAGGAGCGCAGCACCGCGACATCGGTGTCGGCCAGCCGACCGCGCCGGTCGGGCGGCAGATTGAGGTTGAGGTTGGTGCCGCGGCCGACCGATTCATCGAACAGCTTGAGCAGCCGCTCGGGCGTCTTGACCTTGGCGTCCTCATCGGCGTGGTAGAACCAGCCGGGGCGGATCGACACGTCGGTTTCGGCGGGCCACCACAAGGGGGCACCGCGCACACCGCTATTGCCCTCCGACTGGACATACGGGTGGTTGGGCATGGTCGGCCAGCACGGGTCTCCCGCCACGCCATCTTCATTGCCGACCCAGCGGATCTCGGCACCGAGCGGATCGAAGGTGCAGGCCATTGGCTGATATTTGTGAACCAGCGCGATCGTGGTCGGCCAGTCGTAATAAGCCGGGGCGTCGATCTTCCGCGTCTCGCGCGCGCCGCCATAATAGCCGTCGCCGCCATTGGCTCCGTCGAACCAGAATTCGAACAGTTCGCCATAGCGCGTGCAAAGCTCGACGATCTGTTTGCGGAAATACTCGACATAGGCCGGGCGGCCATAATCTGGATGATGCCGGTCCCATGGCGACAGATAGAGGCCGAAGGACAGGCCGGCGCGGCGCGTTGCCGCCGCCATTTCGCCGACGATATCGCCCTTGCCGTTCTTGTACGGCGTATTGCGGATGCAGCGTTCGGTCAGCAGCGTCGGCCACAGGCAGAAGCCGTCATGATGCTTGGCGGTGAGGATGATGCCGGTCATGCCCCCGGCCTTGGCCGCCGCTACGATCTGGTCGGCGGAGAAATCGGTCGGGTTGAACAGCGCCGGGTCCTCATCACCATAGCCCCATTCCTTGTCGGTGAAGGTGTTGATAGAGAAATGGATGAAGGCATATTGCTGGCGCGTGTGCCAGACGAGCTGGCGCGGCGCGGGGGTGGCCCCCCAGGGCTGCGGCGCGCCGCTTGGTGCCTTATTGGCCAAAGCGGGCGTGGCGAGCGTCGGCAAAGCGGTGGCCGCAAGGCCGGAGGCGATTACGCCGCGACGCGAAGGATGGGTCATCGGGGAAGCTCCGGGAAATCAGGCCGAATGGCCGAAAGAGGGGGGACGATCGGCGCGCGCCGCGCCGAAATTGGGGTTGGGCGTGGCCGACATGGTGAAGCGCAGTGTGCCGCCGCTGCTGAGCGTGTGGTGGTCGATCCAGCTCTTCGTCCATGGCTGGCCGTTCCACGAAACTGCCGCGACATACGGCGTGTCGGCGCGATTGCCGGGGGCCTCGATCGTCAGCGTGCGGCCGGTGCCGACGCGCACCGTTGCGCGTTCGAACAAAGGCGAGCCGAACACATAGGCCGCCTCGACCGGATCGACCGGATAGAAGCCGAGCGCGGAAAAGACGAACCACGCGCTCATCTGGCCGCAATCGTCATTGCCGATGATGCCATCGGGCGCGTTGCGGTACATTTCGGTGCACAGCCGCCGCACCATCGCCTGCGTTTTCCACGGCTGGCCGACATAGGCATAGAGATAGGCGGCGTGCTGGTCGGGTTCGTTGCCGTGCGCATATTGGCCGACCAGCCCGGAAATGTCGGGCGGGGCGTTGTCGGGCAGCGTCGAGGGGGCGGAGAAGAACGCATCGAGCTTCGCCGCGAACGCGGCATCGCCGCCGACATGCGCGATCCGGCCATAAATGTCGTGCTGGTTGAGGAAGGTCGCCTGCCAGCCATTGGCCTCGGTATAATCGCGCCACCACGGCTTTGGCATATGGCCGAGCTGGACCGGATCATAGGGTGTCCACCATGTGCCATCGGCGAAGCGCGGGCGGGCGAAGCCGGTGTCGCGGTCGATAACGTTGCGCCAATGGCCCGATCGCTTGAGCAGCCGGTCGGCATCTGCGCTGGCCCCGGCGGCACGGGCGAGGTGTGACGAGGCCCAATCGTCATAGGCATATTCCTGCGTGCGGCTGACGCTTTCGAACACTTGGTCGGCCGGGACATAGCCGAGCTTGTCATAGGCTTCGCGGGCCAGGCTATTGTCCTGTTCGGGGGCCTTGAAATCGAAGCTGCGCTTGGCGATGGCGGGCCAGGCGGCGGCATAATCGGCAGGAATGCCCTTGGCTTGCGCCTCGGCCAGCGGGACGACGCCGTGCCAGCCGATCATCGTGCCGGTTTCCTTGCCCTGCAGCGGCCACACCAAAGGACCGTAAGGCGATTGCTGGGTTTGGCGGATCAGATCGTCGATCAGGCTCTTGGTGCGCGCAGGCGCGATCAGCGTCAGCAGCGGGTGCAGCGCGCGATAGGTGTCCCACAGCGAATAGGTGCTGTAGGCGGCGCCGCCCGGCGGCACGGTGTGGATTTGCCCGTCCAGCCCGACATAGCGGCCATCGACATCCGAGAAGAGCGTGGGGGCAAGCTGCGCGTGATAGAGCGCCGAGGCCATGATCGTGCGCTGGTCGGCGCTGCCGCCTTCGACTTGCACCACGCCGAGCGCCTCCGCCCAACGCTGGCGGGCGGCGCGAAGCGTGCGGTCGAAATCCCAATGCGGGGCTTCTGCGGCAAGGTTGGCGCGCGCGCCCGCGACATCGACCCCCGAGATGCCACAGCGCAGCAGGATCGGCGCGGCACCTGCGTCGTTCCAGTGCAGCGCCATTTTCAGGCGCTTGCCGGAGACGTGCGTGGTGCCCGCGGGTTGCTCGGCATCGCCATCGCCATAGAAGGTGACGCGATCGGGCCGCCGCGAGCATTGCAGCGCGAAGTGGATGCGCCGCCCCTTGGCCCAGCGGAACACGCGGCGGCTGCCGGTGATGGTGCCATCAGTGTCGATCGCCAGGCTGGCTTCATCGACCAGCGGAGCATGGTCCGAGGTGTCGAGGATGAGGTGCGACAGGTCGATCAGCACATGGCCCGGCCCTTTCGGGTAGCTGTAGCGGTGCCAGCCGGTGCGATCGGTCATGGTCAGTTCGGCGTGCACGCCCGATTCGAGCGTGACGCGGTAGGAGCCGGGCTCGGCGATCTCGTTGGAATAGCGCTGGCGATAGCCGGCATCGGGATTGTCGAGCGGCCCCGGTGTCAGCGTGACCGGCCCGGTGGTCGGCACGACCAGCACGTCGAGCATGTCGCCGATCCCGGTGCCCGACAGATGCGTGTGGCTGAAGCCCATGATCGAGCCGTCGCCATGGTGATAGCCCGAACAGGTCGCCCAGCGCTCGACATCGGTATCGGGACCGAGCTGGACCATGCCGAAGGGAAGCGATGGCCCCGGATAGGTATGGCCGTCGCCACCGGTGCCGACGAACAGATTGGGGGCGGCCGCAGGGGCGCGGGCGTCGAGCCGCCATGGCAGCGCGCTGGCGAACAATGCGAGGGTGGAGCTGCTGAGCAGGGTACGGCGGTCGATGGTCACAGGGTACCTTCCAGCAAAGCGGGGCGGGTATTGGCGAGGCGGACGATCAGTTCGCCGAACAGGCCGTTGGCCCAGGCGAACCAAGGGCGGGTGAATTTACGGGCGTCGTCCTGATCGAAGGTTTCGTGGATGAAGCCGGTATCGGCATCGGTCTCGCGCAGCGTCTTGAGACAGGCGCGGATCACGGCGGGGTCGTCGCTCGACAACGCGCGCACGATCAGCGACATCGGCCAGATCTGGCGCAATCCGGCATGCGGGCCGCCAATGCCTTCGCCGGCTTTTCCCTTGAAGAAATAGGGGTTGTCCGGCCCCCAGGCGGCGGCCTGGGTGCGTTGCCACAGCGGATCGCTCTGGGCGACGCAGCCGAGATAGGCGAGGCCGGAGAGCGAGGGGACGTTGGCATCGTCCATGAAAATCGCATTGCCGAAGCCGTCGACCTCATAGGCCCAGACCTCGCGCCCATCGCGCAGCCGCATCCGGCCATGCTCGAGCAGCGCTTGCTCGACCTCGGCGGCGAGCGCGGTGGCGTCCTGCGCCAAGGCTGCGTCGCCGCGCGCCCCTTGCGCCACCACCGCCAGCTCGCGCAAAGCGCTGACCGCGAACAGGTTGGCGGGGATGAGGTACGGATAGAGGCAGGCATCGTCCGAGGGGCGGAAGCCGCAATGGATCAGCCCGACGGGACGCGACGGATTGCCATAGCCGTCGAGCGGCTGGGTTTCGGTATTGCGATCGGATTCGCGCAGGAAGCGGTAAGGGCCGGGTCCGTCCTTGCGCTGCTGTTCGCGGAAGGTGGCGATGCTGAGCCGCGCCGCCGCCGCCCAGCGCGCGTCGAAGGGGGCGGGGTCGCGCGTCGTCTGCCAATAATCGTGCGCGAGCCGCATCGGATAGCAGAGCGAGTCGATCTCCCATTTGCGTTCGGCGACGCCGGGTTTCATCTCGGTCTTGTCGTCCTTCGCCCAGCCGAGATTGGTCCGGGCCGACGGATCTTGCATGAAGGCGTTGGCATAAGGGTCGATCAGGATCGAGCGCGCCTGCCGCGCGATCAACCCGTGGAACAGCGTGCGCAACGCGGGATCGTCGCGCACGAGATGGAGATAGGGTGCGAGCTGCGCCGAGGAATCACGCAGCCACAGGCAGGGGATGTCGCCGGTGATGACGAACGCATCGGGTGCGCCATCGACCGTGCTCATCCTGACCGTGGTGTCGAGCGTGTTGGGATAGCAATTGGCGAACATCCAGCGCAGCTTGGGGTCGCCGATCTTGGCCGAGACGTGCACGATTTCGCGCTCGACCGCGCGACTGGTGAATAGCCGCTCCGTGACGGGCGGGCGCTTGCTGGCGAGCGGTGCGGCGGCGAGTGCGGGGGAGGCGACGAGCGCGGCCCCCGCCGCACCGCCGAGGAGGGTTTCACGCCTGGTCAGGATCATTTGGGCAATTCCTGGCGGCTACCGGTAATCGTCAGGTCGATCCAGCTACCGGGCGCGCTGCCCGGCTGGCCGCCACCTACGAACAGGCGGTAAGCGCCGGGCTCGACCGCGCGCGTACCGTCGCGCGCGACCAGGCTGAGGCTGCGCGGATCGAGCGTGAAGGTGGCATCGCCCGCCTTGCCGCGCGCAATCGCCAGCCGTTTGAAGCCGACCAACTGGCGCTGGAGCACCGGGGTGGTGAAGCCGGCCCCCTTGGTGGCCGGCGGGACGAGATAGGCCTGCACCACCTCTTCGCCGTCGCGCGCGCCGACATTGGCGACGCGCACGCGCACCGTTGCGCTTTGCCCGGCGGCGACGCTGATCGCGCTGGTCGGGGCGGTATAAGCGAAGCGCGTGTAGCTGAGGCCATGGCCGAAACCCCACACGGGCGTGCCGGTGAAGTAGCGATAGGTGCGCTCCTTCATGCCGTAATCTACAAAGGCGGGTAGGTCGGTGGTGTGGGCGTAGAAGGTGACGGGCAAGCGCCCCGAGGGGTTGTTGCGCCCGGCCAGCGTCTCGGCGATCGCGGTGCCGCCGGATTCGCCGGGATACCAGGCAGCGAGGATCGCGTCGGCATCGGTCGGATCGAGCGCGACGGCGCTGCCGCTGGTCAGCACCAGCACCAGCGGCTTGCCGGTCGCCTTGAGCGCGGCGATCAGGCGCTGCTGGGCGTGCGGCAGCGCGATGTCGGTGCGGTCACCGCCGACGAAGCCGGGCACGCTGACCGAGAGCGCTTCACCCTCCAGATCGGGCGAGAGGCCGACCGAGACGACCACCACGTCGGCGGCCTTGGCGGCCGCCACGGCCTCGGCGATCAGCGGCTCGGCGGGGGGCAGCCACAAGAGCCGCACGCCTTCATCGTCGCTGACATGGTCGAGTTCGAGCTTGAACGGCACGGCGTGGCCGTCGCTGTCGAAGGCGACCTCGATCCGGCCCTTCTGGATTTCGCCGGTCGCGACTTGCTTGCCGTCGATCCACAGCCGCGCGGCATCGTGTGCCTTGCAATATTTCCAGCAGGCGGGTGCGTCGATGACGAGGCGGTAGGCACCGGGGCCGGGCGGCACCAATTCGCCGCTCCAGCGTGCGCTCCACTGCGGGCCGAGACCGGGCGCGGGGACGGCGCGGTTGAGGTCATGGTCGATATGGCGCTCGCGCCGGGTGACGACGGGTTCCCCTGCGAGGCGGGGTGCTGCGAAATATTCGGCCTGGAGGCCGGGCGCGCCGTTCCAACGCAAGGCGGTTTCGGGAACGAGCACCGCCGCACCATCGGCGAGCAGCGAGCCTTGCGCGTAAACGACATTGTCCGCGCCGAACTGGCGGCGTAGGCCCTCGAGCGGAGTCACCGGCGCGATGGCGGTGCCGTGATAATTGCCCTGCAACACACCAATATCATCGGCATCGGCCCCGATCAGCGCGATCCGCGTGCCGGCCTTGAGCGGCAGCCGGTCGCCCTCATTCTTGAGCAGCACGATGCTTTCGCGCGCCGCCTCCAGCGCGACGGCGTGGTGTTCGGGCCTGCCGATGTCCCTGGGCGAAATGCGGGCCCAGGGGCTGGTCGCACCATAAGCGATGCCGAGCGCCTTGCGCGCGGCCATTGCGCGGTCGAACGCGGTGTCGATGTCCTGACTGGTGACCAGGCCGCGCTGGAGCGCTTCGGGCAGCGCCGCATAGGTGTTGCCGCAATTGAGATCGGTCCCGCCCTTGAGCGAGGCTGCCGCCGCCCCCGCGGCATCCAGCCGGTAATGGTGGAACAAATGGACATTGGCGACGGCGTCGCAATCCGAGACGGTGAAGCCGGTAAAGCCCCAGTCGTGGCGCAGCCGATCGACCATCAACGGCGCATTGGCACAGGCGGGCACGCCGTGGATGGCGTTATAGGCGCACATCAGCGACTGCGCCTTCCCCTCGGTTACCGCCAGACGAAAGGCGGGCAAATAGGTCGCTTCCAGATCCTGCGGCGAGGGGTCGACATCGAAGCCATCACGCCCCGCCTCGGGGCCGCTATGGACTGCGAGGTGCTTCGGCGTGGCGATGACCTTGGGGTGCTTCGGGTCTGGCCCCTGCAGGCCGGTGATGAAGGCGACACCGAGATGGCCGGTGAGATAGGGATCCTCGCCATAGGTCTCTTGCCCGCGGCCCCAGCGCGGATCACGGAAGATGTTGATGTTGGGCGACCAGATCGTCAGCCCTTGATAGATTTTGCGATCGGCCGCGACCGGTTGCGCATTGAACTTGGCGCGCGCTTCGGTTGCGACGACATCGCCGATGCGGTTGAGCAACGGCGCGTCCCACGTCGCGGCCATGCCGATCGCCTGCGGGAACACGGTGGCATAGCCGTTGCGCGCGAGACCGTGCAGACCTTCATTCCACCAGTCATACGCCGGCAGCCCGGCGGCGGGATCGGCGGGCGCGCTGCTTTGCAACTGGGCCGCCTTTTGCGCGGTGGTCAGCGTTTCGGGGGCGGGAGCGACTTGCGCAGCCTCGGCGGCGAGCAACATCCAGATCATCGACGGGATCCCAGCGAACGGAGGGTTAGGGCGGCGGCAAGTGCCGTGGGCGACGCCGTGGACGTCACCGTGACGGTGCGGCTTTCGCCCGGCAACAGATCGAAGCCGTCATCGGAGGGATGCGCGCCGATCTGACCGAAGTCGAGCATCACCGCCCGAGCGAGCGCCGTGCTGTGGATGGTGACGCTCTTGCCACTCCACGTCGCGGTCAGGCCGGGATCGGGATAGTGCATCGTCTTGGGCACGCCGCGCTCGATGATGGCGCGGCTGACCACGGCGTCGCCGACCAGCAATTCAGCGACAGCGTAGCTGTTGGCGGCATCGGCCCCGGCGAACAGGGTCGCATCGTCGAGCTTGGCGACATCGGTGGCGGACAAAGCGGGCATGCTTGCCGCCGCGCCCTGTTCGCCAAGCGGCTTGCCCGCCATGTCGAAGGCGCGGACGCGCCAGCGCGCTGCGATCGGCGTGACCGCATCCGACACCAAGGCGATGCGCGTTGCCGCGTCCTTATGTTCGGCGACGATCACTTGCGGCGCGAAGAAGCGGCGCGCGGCATAATGGAGCAACTTCCAGCGGCCGTCATAATCGATGCTCGACCAGGAGATGGAGGGCCACACATCGTTCAATTGCCAATACAATGACCCCATCGTCACCGGGCGGCACGAACGGTGGTGAAGGGCGGCGAGGCTGATCGCCTCGGCCTGGTTGACCTGGCTGAGATAGACGAAGTCGGCAATGTCCTTGGGCTCGCCCAGCCGGTCACGCATGTACAGCAGCAGCCGTTCATTGCCCTCACCGGCCAGGAACTTCTGATGCGCCTTCAGCACCGGGCTGTCCGGGGTTAGCGCGCCGTTACCGGCAAAGGCGCGCACCGTTGCCATGTCGGGCATCGCCTGGAAGCCATATTCGGACATGAAGCGCGGGCACGCGTCGAGATAGCGCTCGACCGGCTTGGAGCCCGACCACACATCCCAGAAATGCCGGTCGCCCGACGCATCGGTATCGACCGGGCCTTCATAATCGGTCGAGGGCGAGCCCGGCCAATAGGGCGTGCCGGGCGAGCGCGTCAGCACCGCATCGCGCAGCACGCGATCGAACAGCACCGCCATGCCAGCGCCGATGCGTTCCTGTTCATCGGCACCGAGCGCCTTTTTGAAGGCCTTGCGGTCGCCCCAGTTTTCCCAGCCCGACAGCACTTCATTGCCGCCCGACCAGAGAACGATCGAAGGATGGTTGCCGAGCCGCTCGACCTGTTCTTCCGCCTCGATCCGCACATTCTCGCGATAGGCGGCATCGGGCGGGGTGACTGCGCCGCCGAACATGAAGTCCTGCCACACCATCAGGCCCATTTCGTCGGCTTGATCGTAAAAAGCATCGTCGAGATAGTAACCGCCGCCCCAGATGCGCAGCATGTTCATATTGGCGTCGCGTGCGGCGGTGAGCAGCGGGCGCATCGAGGCGGGGGTTACGCGCGCCGGGAAGCTGTCGAACGGAATGACGTTCGCGCCCTTGGCGAAGATCGGGATGCCGTTGACGCGAAAGCCGATCGCGCCGCCGCCACGGATCAATTCGACCGTGCGCAGGCCGATGCGGCGCTCGGCAGTGTCGGTCGCTTCGCCATTCTGATTGAGCGTTGCGGCAACGCGGTAGAGCGGCTGCGTGCCATAGCCGACCGGCTGCCAGCGCTGTGGGTTGGCGACGGTGATCGGCACCGACACGGCGTTGCTGCCGATGGCGAGTGTCACCTGCTGCACGACTTGCTGCTGCGATCCGTCGGGCGCGGTCAGCGTGACGCGGACGTTGGCGACAGTCTCGCGATCGGCCTGGATAACGGCCTTGGCCGACAGGCGGGCTTCGCGATCGTTCAGCGCATCCTGATCGATGCGCAGCGTGTCGATCCGCGCACTGTCCCACGCCTCCAGCCGCACCGGACGCCACGGACCGACGTTGAGGATACGCGGACCCCAATCCCAGCCATAATGGTATTTGGGCTTGCGGATATAAGGCGAGGTCTGGCGGCCCTTGGGCTCATCGCCATAAGCGGAATCATATTCGCCGGGCAGCGACGCCTTTTGCGCCAGCACCATCGGTTGCAGCGTCTTGATCGGCGCGGCGAAGGTGATGAGTATCTCGTTCGCGCCCGCTTTGAGCAGCGGCTTGGCCGCGATCCGCCAGCGACGGTGGGCATTGTCGGCGGTAAGCGCGAGCTGCCCGTTGATCGTCACGGTGGCGAAGGTGTCGAGCCCGTCGAACACCAGATCGAGATGATCGCGCGCGAGCATCGCCGGGGTCACCTGCAAGGTGCGGCGATAGTGCCAGTCGGTGCGCCCGACCCACTGGATCGCGGCTTCGTTGGTGGCAAGGAACGGATCGGGCACGCGGTGGCGCGCGATCAGATCCTGCTGGATGCTGCCCGGGACATGCGCCGGGAACCAGCGCGTCTGTTCCTTATGCGCGATGGTGGCAGCGCTGTCCGACGGCGCGATCCGCGCCTGCCAGCCATCGTCGAGGCTGATCGTAGTGCGCGGTGCGGCGGCAAGCGGCGCTGCCGCGCCCGCGAGCAGTGCGGCGAGGATCGCGCGGCGCAGCGTCCTGCGCATCACCGGCGCTCGGTCAGTTGGACCGACGCCACGGCATAATAAGGCTCGGCGACGGGCGAGGTGAACTGGAAGCACAAGTCACGGTCCCCGGTCAGCTGCGGCAAGGTGCCCTTGAACGTCATCTTGGTCGGCGATGCGGCGGGGTCGGGGAGCGGGAAGGTCGCGACCACGACGGGTTTGGGGGCATCCTTGTCGGGCGCGCCCTTGCGGCCTGCCTGGCATCCGGCGAGCACGACCAGTTCGCCATGCGCGGTGACGCTATAGGGCTCGCGCACGGCGGAGGCCTCATGCGCCAGGCCGTAATGGCGCGCCAGGCGCGCGACCTCGATCGTGAAACCCCCGGCCACGTCCAGCGGGGCCGCCGGATAGGCGCTGCACGTATCGAACAGGTTGACGTTGAAAGCGGGGCCGTTGCTTTCGGCATCCGCAGTCAGCGGCACGCGCAGCCCCAGCGCGCCGCGCGGGCAGGAGACGAGATCGGAGGCATTGCGATACAACAGCGCGCTGCGGCTCGTCGCGAAATCGCGGATGCGCGCGGTGGCGATGCCGTCTGTGTCAAAGGCGGCGGCCTTGATCGTCGCGCCCGGGACGAGGCTGAGGGGTGCTGCATAAACGGGCGAGCGTGCCGTCGGCGCGGTGCCGTCCAGCGTATAGCGGATCGTACCAACCGGGACTTGCGTGGCGAGCGCAACGGTCACCTTATTTGCCCGCAGCGCATCGCCGCGTGCGCCTTGCAGGGCATAGGTTACCGCGAAGGCGCTGTCGGCCACCTCAATCCCACCGCGCCGCCAGCGTGCCGCCTGCGGGGCCAGCCGCGCGGCGAAGCTCGTGAAATCGCGCGGCGCGTTCGACCAGGTGTTCTCGGCGAGCGCCGCCGCGCGCGGGAAGATCGCGTGCTGGATTTGATAGGGCGTGACGAGATATTCGCTCCACGCATTGACCTGCGCGCCCAGCACATGTTTCTCGCGGGTCCCATCGATCCCCTTGGGCAGCGGGTCATAGGCATAGACATCGGCCAGCGTCTGGATCGACAAGCGACCCGGCGGCTCGTCGCGCTGGTCGCTTTGCAGGCTGTCGACGTACAGCGTCGGGGCCGGGGTCAGCACGACATCGTGTCCGGCATTGGCGGCATCGACCGCGCCCTTTTCGCCCCGCCACGACATGACCGAAGCCGAGGGCGGCAGCCCGCCTTCGAGGATTTCGTCCCAGCCGATCAGGCGGCGGCCCTTACTGGCGAGATAGCGACCGAACTCGTCGATCAGCCAGCTTTGCAGCGCATTTTCGGTCTTGAGGCCGAGCTTGGCCATCTGCGCCTGGACTTCGGGCGAGCGTTCCCACTGATCTTTGACCGCTTCGTCGCCACCGAGATGGATGAAGCTGCCGGGGAACACCGCCATCACTTCATCGAGCACATTCTCGACAAAGCTAACGCCCTTGGGGCCGGGGTTGAGCAGATAGGGATTGACCCCCCAATCGTGCGACACCACCGGACGATCCCCGAACACGCCGATCTCAGGATAGGCCGCGACCAGCGCCTGCGCATGGCCGGGCAGATCGATTTCGGGGACGATGGTGATGCCGCGTTCGGCGGCATAGCGGACCAGATCCCGCAGTTCGGCCTGGGTGTAGAAACCGCCGACGCGCGTCGCCGGGGCGGGGCCGCCGGTGCTTGGCGGCGCGCGGAACGCACCCAGTTCGGTCAGCTTGGGATAGCGTTTCACTTCGAAGCGCCAGCCCTGATCGTCGGTCAAATGGAGATGCAGCACGTTGAGCTTCACCGCCACCATCTGGTCGACGATTTGGTAGAGCGAGGGCAATGGCTGAAAATGCCGCGCAACATCGACCATCACGCCGCGCCAGGCAAAGCGCGGCGCGTCGCTGATATCGACGCCGGGGACGGTGGCGGGTTTGCCGAACGCCTGATCGGGGCTGAGCAATTGCGCCAGCGTCATCGCGCCATAGACGAAACCGCCGCGCGCCGAAGCCGCGATCCGGATGCCGCTGGCATCGGCGGTCAGGCGATACGCCTCCGCGCCGACAATCGCGGGGTCGCGCACGAAGCGGATTACCGCTCCGGTGCTGGTGGTGCGCAGCGTTAGCCCGCGCGTGGTGGCGACTTGCGCGATCAGCAGACGCGCGGCGGCTTCGGCTTCGGCGTCGCCGCTGGGCACGGCGACGCCCGCGCCATTGGCGATGGTGATGCTGTCGGCCGTGCGCGTGATCGTGGCGGGAAGCGGGAGCAAGGGGAGGGGGGCTGGCGTGGCTTGCGCCGTCGCCGGTGCGGCGATCAGCAGCGAGGACAGCATTCCGAGCGTAGCACCGCACCGCCGAAAATTGCGCTCCGCAGTGCCGCGCTGCTTGCTTTGCATCATAAAATCTCCCTGCCGCCGCTCTGGCGTATCTTTGGCTCGAAGTGTAACCAATATAAGTCCACTTGCAAGCGGACCGGATAACGGTTTTTGATATAAAACGGCGGTATCGACCGGTGCGGCATGCGTGCAGAGCATACCAATATGAAATCGCAACAATCCCGATTGCTCACCTGCCACGCTTTGATTAGGCTGGCTGCTCACACAGCGACGCACGTACGGGACGGGGGCGTTCTACGGCGCGGCGAAAGGGATGGGCATTGGCGTTTTCGCAACAGATCGGACAATTTCGCGAAGGCAATCCGGCACCGCTCTACCTTCAGCTCCAGCACCTCATTCGCGAGGCTATCGCGCACGATGTGCTGGCGCAAGACGATGCCATTCCCGCCGAGCGCGACCTAGCGGTCGAATATGATATTTCGCGCATCACCGTGCGCAAGGCGATCGGTGGGCTGGTCGAGGAAGGGTTGCTGACGCGGCGGCGCGGTGCGGGCACCTTCGTCACCGGGCGCGTCGAAAAGAGCTTTTCGAAACTGTCGTCCTTTTCCGAAGACATGGCGGCGCGCGGCAAGACTGCGTCGAGCAGCTGGATCAGCCGGGCAGCGGGGACGGTCGACCCCGATGAAGCGATGTCGCTGGGCCTGTCACCGGGGACGCCGGTCTATCGCTTTCACCGCATCCGCTATGCCGACGATCAGCCGATGGCGCTCGAATTCTCGACCATCGCCGGTTACTGCCTGCCCGGCATCGGCGCGGTCGAGGATTCGCTCTATACCGCGCTCGACAAGGCAGGCAGCCGCCCGGTGCGCGCGCTGCAGCGGTTGCGCGCGGTGCCGTTCGGGCCCGAACATGCCAAGATGCTGGGCGTCAGCGCGGGGCATCCGGGATTGCTGATCGAGCGGCGCGGTTTCCTGAAGGATGGCCGCGCGGCGGAATTCACCCGGTCTTATTATCGCGGCGACGCCTACGACTTCGTCGCCGAACTGTCCGACCTGTAGCCGCGTTCGCGCGCCGACCTTTCCTCCCCGGAGTGTTGTCATGAACCGTCGCCAGCTTCTGCTCGCCAGCGCGGGGGCTGGTGCCCTGCGCGCCGTTCCGGCCGCCGCCGCCGCCGCCGTGCCGCCAACGGTCGATGGCTTTCCGATGCCGCGCCCCGAAAACAGCCTGCCGCCAAGGCCCGTCCGGCAGGACCCGGCGCGGACGCTGCTTGAATTAGGCTGGCGCTTTCATGAAGGCGATATCGCAGCACCCGCACCGGCGGGCCACGCCGAGACCTATCTTTCCGCCATGGCGGGGAATGCGATTGGTGCGGCGGCGGTGCTGTATGACGATAGCGACTGGGCGGCAGTGCGCGTGCCGCATGATTGGGCGGCGGCGCAGCCGTTCGTCGAGAGCGCGAACATCTCGCAAGGGTATCGGCCGCGCGGGATTGGCTGGTATCGTCGCACACTGCTGCTCGATCCCGCCGATCGCGGCAAGACGATCGAGCTGCATTTCGACGGCATCGCCACCAATGCGACGATCTGGGTGAATGGCAGCGTCGTCGCGCATAGCTGGTCGGGTTATGCCAGCGTCTATGCCGACATCACGCCGTTCGCGACCTTTGGCGACGAGCCGAACGTGATCGCGATCCGGGTCGATGCGAGTGCGTGGGAGGGCTGGTGGTATGAAGGGGCGGGGCTGTATCGCCACGCCTGGCTGGTCTGCCGCGCGCCCGTCGCGATCATCAGCGACGGCGTCTATTGTGACCCGCGCCGCGATGCGGCGGGCCGCTGGCAGGTGCCCGTCGTGGCGACGCTTGCCAATAGCGGGCGCGCCGCAGCGACGGTGACGGTCGAGGCGACGCTGTTCGATCCGGACGGCCACGCGGTCCAGCGCGCAAGCGTTGCGGCGACGACGGTGCCGGTGCCGGTGCTGGAGCAGGCCGATGCCACGCTGACGCTCGACATTGGCGATGCGCGGTTGTGGTCGGTGGAAACGCCGACGCTCTACACGCTGCGGGTGCAGGTGCTGCGCGACGGGGGCGTGGTGGATGTGCGGCAGATCCCGATCGGCTTCCGCACGATCCGCTTCGACGCCGAGCGCGGGCTTTTCCTCAATGAGCGGCCGGTGAAGATCAAAGGCGTGTGTCTCCATCAGGATCACGCCGGGGTCGGCACCGCCATGCCCGACGCTTTGCTCTCTTGGCGGCTGCAACGTCTGAAGGCGATGGGCTGCAACGCGGTGCGCATGTCCTCCAACGCGCCGACCGCCGAACTGCTCGATTATTGCGACCGCATGGGGTTGCTGGTGATGGACGAGCACCGCCATTTCAACCCGTCGCCCGACTATCTGGCCCAACTGGAATGGCTGGTGCGGCGCGACCGCAACCACCCCAGCGTGATCATCTGGACGCTGTGGAACGAGGAACCGCTGAAATCGACGCCGCAGGGCGTGGAGATGACGCGACGGATGGTGGCGGCGCTGAAGCGGCTGGACGATGCGCGGCCGGTGACCGTCGCGATGAATGGCGCGTTCAACGATCCGGTCAACACCTCGACCGAAGTCGATGTCACCGGGTTTAATTATTATCAGGACCAATATGACGTCTATCATCGGCTGGTTCCGACCAAGCCGATCATCAGCACCGAGGACACCAGCGCATATCAGACGCGCGGCGCGTTCGAGAGCGACCCGAAGGCGCATATTGCGACGTCTTATGACCGCGAAGCGGCGGGCTGGGGGGCACCGCATGGGCCGAGCTGGAAGATGATCGCCGATCGGCCGTTCGTGGCTGGCGGGTTCGTGTGGACGGGCTTCGATTATCATGGCGAGCCGACGCCCTATGAGTGGCCGACGATCTCGAGCTTCTTCGGCATTCTGGACCTGTGCGGTTTCCCGAAGACCGCCTTTGGCCTGCGCAGCGCGCAGTGGATCGACGATGCGCCGGTGCTGAGCCTCGCCCCGCATTGGACGTGGCCGGGGCGTGACGGGCACAGCATCGATGTCGTGGTGATGAGCAATGCCGAACAGGTGACGCTCAGCCTGAACGGGCGCGAGCTGGGCACGCAAGTCGTCGACCGGTTCCTGGGGAACAGTTGGAAAGTGCCCTATGCGCCGGGCCGGATCGAGGTGGTCGCACGGCGCGGTGGTCGGATCGTCGCGCGCGCGGCGCAGGAGACGGCGGGGCGACCGGTTGCATTGCGCCTGACGCCTGCCCGTAGCGTGATGGCGGGCGATGGCGAGGATGTGCAGCCGGTGACGGTCGATGCGGTCGATGCAAAGGGGCGGCACGTGCCGACCGCCAATCTGCCAGTGCGCGTCACGGTCGCTGGCGCGGCGATCATCGGGCTCGGCAATGGTGACCCCAACAGCCACGAGCCCGAACAATCGCCGCCCGACCATGGCGCGCGCTCGCTGTTCAACGGCCTCGCCCAAGTGATCGTGCGCGCCGAGACCGGGCGTGGGCGGATCGTGATGACGGCACAGGCGGACGGTCTTGCCCCGGCGCGGTTGACGATCGACCGGCTGGCGATCGATCCGCCCGGCCAGGTTCCCGCGATCGCGCCGCAGCAGCGCATTGCGCAATGGCGGCGCTCGGCGGCGTTCGACGCGCGGCCTTCGCCCGATCTCGCGCCGAGCGACGGCGATAATAATAGCTGGGCGTTCGTGCGCAGCGGGACCCCGACGCCGGTCGAAACTGGCGGGCGCTGGCGCGTCTATCGCGCGGCGATCACGCCGTGGCGCGCGGTGGCGGCGGGCGGCGGGATGCTACGCTTCGCCGCGATCGGCGGGCGTGCGGAACTGTGGGTCGATGGCAAGCGCCTCGCGGACAAGGCCGATGGCGCGGCGGGGCCGTTGAGTGCGCGTGTGCCCGCCGGGGCGGGTGCGCGGCGGATCGTGCTGGTGATCGAGGCGGATGCGGGGGGTGAGTCGGGGATTTTGGGGCCGGTTACGCTGGCGGCGGTGTAGGGTTCCCTTCCCCCCGTTCGTTTCGAGCATCGTCGAGAAACCTGGCACCGCGCTTGTGGCTGTTTCTCGACTACGCTCGAAACGAACGGGTTGGGGGGGAGAGGCTTGCCCCCAGAGGCTCAGGCGGCGATCAGCCGCCCGAGCGTGGCTTCGTCACCGAGCAGATGCAGCAGCCCCGGCGCGGGGCGTGCGACTGCGTGCAGGTTGAGCGTGTCGAGCGCCGCCTGGTCGGCCTTGGCCGCATCGCGCAGCATGACCCGCAGCCGCCCGAAATAGCGTGCGCTGTCGGCGATATTGTCCGCGCCGCCCAGCGCCGCGAGCAAGGGTGCGGCGAGCGTCAGCTTGGGCTCCGCGGTCGGCGCGGCGGCGGCCGGTGGCGCGACAATGCCGCCGCCGAGCGCGAGCGCATCGCGGATTTCGACCGAGACGACATCGGCGATCGGCCCGAGCACCACTTGCAGCGCGGTCGCCGAGGGACGGATGATGCCGCGTGCGCCGAGCGCCTTGAGCGCGGCGTCATCGACCAGCGCCTGATCGCGTACCACCAGCCGCAGCCGCGTCGTACAGGCGCCGACGGTGGTGAGATTGCCCCCGCCGCCAAGCGCCTGCGCAAAGGCCGCACCGCGCCCGCCTGCGACGACTGGGGAGGATGTCGCAGGGGTATCGCTGAGCGGCTCGCGGCCGGGGGTCGGCAAGTCCATCCGTTTGATGAAGAAACGGAAGATGCCGTAATAGAGCAGGAAATAGACCGCGCCGACCGGCAGCAGCAGCAGCGGGCGCGTGGCCTTGCCGTAATTGAGCACGTAATCGAACAGCCCGGCTGAAAAGCCGAAGCCGAGCTTGACGCCGAGCACGTCCATCAGCGCCATCGACAGGCCGGTCAGCACGGCATGGATGCCGAACAGAACGGGGGCCAGGAACATGAAGCTGAATTCGATCGGCTCGGTCACCCCGGTCAGCGCCGAGGTGAGCGCGAGGCTGAACAGCATCCCGCCGACCGCCTTGCGCCGATCGGGCGCGGCGGCGTGGTACATGGCGAGGCAGGCGGCGGGCAGGCCGAACATCATCACCGGGAAGAACCCGGCCATGAAGCTGCCCGCGCTTGGATCGCCCGCGAAGAAGCGCCGCAAATCGCCGGTGGTGCCGTGCCAGTCGCCGACCACGAACCAGGCGACGTTGTTGAGGATGTGGTGCAGCCCAGTCACCAGCAGCAGCCGGTTGAGCAGGCCGAACACGAACAGCCCCGGCGCGCCCGCGCTGGTCGCCGCCGTGCTGAGCGCGTCGATACCGCTGCTGATCGAGTGGAAGCCAAGCCCGACGACGAGCGCGAGCGCGAGACCGGCGAGGCCGCTGACGATCGGCACGAAGCGGCGACCGCCGAAAAAGGCGAGATATTCCGGCAGCTTGATCGCGGAGAAGCGATTGTAGAACAGGCCGCCGACCAACCCTGACAGGATGCCGATCGGCACGTCGAGCCGCGCCATGACCTTGGCTTTCCATGCCGCTGTGGCGAGGTCGACCGACGGGCCGGTAAAGCCTGCGACGGCTTCGGGCGGGACGGTCAGCAGCGTCTTGCCCGCTTCGGTCGTGACCAGGAAGCAGGTGACGCCAGCGAGACACGCCGCGCCATTGCCGTCGCGCGCAAAGCCGGTTGCGACGCCGATCGCGAACAGCAGGCCGAGATGGTCGAAGATCGCCTGCCCCGCCGCGCCGATAAAGGGCAGGCCGCCGGGGATGAGATCGGGCTGGCCGAGCCGCATCAGCAGGCCGGCGATCGGCAGCACCGCGATCGGCAGCATCAATGCGCGGCCAAGCGGCTGGAGCGCCCCCAGGATCGATTTCATGCCGACATCTCCTTGGTCGCGAAGCTTCGGGCGAGGGCGCGCACCTCGGCGGCGGAGGCGCAGGCGAGCGCGGCGGCGGCATGATCGCGGCAGGCCGCGAGCGTGACGTCCGACACCAGCGCCTTGATCGTCGGCACCATTACCGGCGCGGTCGACAATTCGGTGACGCCGAGCCCGAGCAGGATCGGCACAGCGAGCGGATCGGAGGCGAGGCCGCCGCATACGCCGGTCCAGCGGCCGTGTGCTGTGCCGCCGCGACAGGTCTCGCCGATCAGCCGCAGCACGGCGGGGTGCAGGCCGTCGAGCGCGCTTGCGACTGCCGGATTGGCGCGGTCCATCGCCAGCGTATATTGCGTCAGGTCATTGGTGCCGACCGACAGGAAATCGGCCTCGCGCGCGAGCAGATCGGCGGTGACGGCGGCGGCGGGGGTTTCGACCATGATGCCGAGCTGCACTGGCGTGGTGATGCCGAGTTCGGTGCACAGCCGGTCGAGCAGCGTGCGCACCCGGCGCAATTCCTCGATCTGGGCGACCATCGGCAGCATGATCTTGCATTGCCCGCTGGGCTGTACCGCAAGGATCGCGCGCAGCTGCTCTTCGAGCAAGGCGGGGTGGGCCAGGCCGACGCGGATACCGCGTAAACCGAGGGCGGGGTTTTCCTCGCCCGCGATCGGCAGATAGGGGGCGGGCTTGTCGCCGCCAATGTCGAGCAGGCGCACGATCAACGGGCGACCCTCGAGCGCATTGGCGATGGCCTGATATTCGGCGGCCTGTTCGGCGACCGACGGCGCGGTGTCGCGGTCTAGGAACAGGAATTCGGTGCGGAGCAGCCCGCAGCCCTCGGCACCATTGGCGATAGCGGGGGCCGCTTCGGCGGCGGAACCGAGATTGGCGACGACTTCGATGCGGGTGCCGTCGGCCGTGTGGCAGGGTGTGCCCGCCCGCGCGAGAGCGCTTGCGCGGCGCGCGGCGGCCTTGGCTTGCGCGGCTTCGGCTTCGGCCAGCTGCGTGGCGGAGGGGGCGGTGTGGAGCAGGCCGTTGCTCGCATCGAGAATGACGCGGGTGTCGTCGGCGATCTCCAGCACGTCGGGGCCGATCGCGACCAATGCGGGCAAGCCCATGGAGGCGGCGAGGATGGCGACATGCGAGGTCGGGCCGCCTTTGGCGATGCACAGACCGGCCAGGCCCTCGGCCGACCCGATCAGATCGGAGGGCATCAGATCCTCGGCGATCAGGATCGTGCCGGCGGGATACAACTGCGCCGCTTCGGCACCGCCCAGCAGGCGGGCGAGCAACTGGCGTTCGAGATCGCGCAGATCGTCGGCGCGTTCGGCCAGATGCGGGTCGCCACCGGCGCGCAGCGCATCGGCCTGCGGGCGGATCGCGGCGCGCCAGGCGTGGCCAGCACTTTCGCCGCGCGCGATACCGGTATGGGCCGTGTCGATCAAAGCCGGGTCGCCGAGCAACGCGGCGTGCGCCTCCAGAATGGCGCGTGCCGGGCCGTGGGTGCTTGCGGCCTGCCGTGTCATGTCGGCGATGAGCGCGGCATGGGCGGTGGTGAAGGCGGCCTGCTCGGCGGCAATGCCGCACCCCAGCAGCGGAACCTCGGGGTCAATGGCGCGGTGATGCCGTACCGGCCCGATCGCGAGCCCCGGCGCTGCGGTCACGCCCGCAAGCGCGCCCTCGGGCACATCAGCGCGGCGCACGGCGGCGGGCGGCGGCGCGGCAGGCGCGGGCGCTTCTTCCATGCCGCCGGAGATCAGCGCGACCAGCGCATCGAGCGCGGCGGTGCCGTCGCTGCCCTGCGCGGCCAGCGTGATAATATCGCCATGCCCGATGCCCAGCGCGAGCAGCCCGGTCGGGCTGAGCGCTGAGGCAGTGCGCGCGCCCTTGCCGAGCGTGATCGAGGCACTGAAGGCGCGTGCGCAGGCGGCAATGCGGGCGGCCGGGCGGGCGTGGATGCCGTGGGCCAGATCGATGCGCAGCGTGCGCTCTTCGCGCGGCATATCGCTGCGGTCGGTTTGCTCGGTCGCCGACGGGGCGATCGCCCGCACCGTCATCAGCGGCGCACCGACCGCGATTGGCCCGATCGCCGCGCGATCGCTCAGCGCATAGCCTTCGCCTTCCACCAGAAGAATCGGCGTGATCACGGCCGGGGCTTCGCGCACCAGCAGATCGAGATCGAAGTCGATCAGGGCGTCGCCCGTAGCGACTCGGTCCCCGGCGCGCACATGCGGGGTGAAGCCGCGCCCGCCCAGCCCGACCGTGTCGATGCCGAGGTGGATCAGGATTTGCGCACCGTTATCGGCTTCGATCGTCAGCGCATGGCCGGTCGATTGCACGCTGACGATGCGCCCGTCGCACGGCGCGTAGAGGCAAGTGCCGGTTGGATCGATCGCCAGCCCGTCGCCCAGCATCCGCCCGGCGAACACGGCGTCGGGAACATCGTCCAGCGCAGTGACCCAGCCTTGTAACGGTGCGGACAGCACGATCGACGCCATGGTTTCTCCTCAAACGGGGCAGGGACGCGCAAAGCGCGAAGGGTCAGGCAGGGACGGGTTCGGACCGGGCCGTCGCCGCAACGTCTCCGCCAATGATGGTCGCGATTGGGTGGAATGCGGCGTCGAGTTGCACCCAGTCCGCGCGCTTGCCCGGCGTGATCGCACCGCGATCCCGCGACAGGCCGAGGAACGCGGCCGGATGAGTTGCCGCCATCGCCGCCGCGCGCTCAGGCGCGATGCCGAGCCGGGTAATGGTGTTGCGCACCGCGCGTGCCATGTCGAGATCCGACCCGGCGAGCGTACCGTCCGCCCCGATGCAGCGGCCACCCTCGACATGGATCGGGCGGCCTTGCAGCAGGAAGGTGGTCTCGGCGGTGTTGACGCACGGCATCGCGTCGGTGACCAGCATCATGCGATCCGCCGGGCGCGCGCGCAGCGCGATGCGCAGCGCGGCATCGTCGACATGGAAGCCATCGACGATCAGCCCGCAATAGACCGACTGGTTGTCCAGCGCGGCACCAACCGCGCCGGGCGCGCGCTGAATGAGCGGCGACATGGCGTTGAACAGATGGGTGACCCCCGTCACGCCGGCGGCGAACCCTGCCGTCGCTTCGGCATAGGTCGCATTGCTATGGCCAAGGCTGACCAGCACGTCGGCGCGCGCGAGCGCGGCAATGCGATCGAGCGGCACGAGTTCGGGCGCGATCGTGACCATCACGCGACCACGGCGCGGCCGCATCAGCAACGCCATCAGCGTATCGTCGAGCGTGACGAAGCGCGCGGCATCGTGAATGCCCTTGCGCGCAACGTTGATGACTGGCCCCTCGATATGCACGCCGACTACACCCGGAACACCGGCCGCAATCGCCGCATCGGTTGCCTCCAGCGCCTGGCCGATGACCGTTGCCGAATCGCTGATCAGCGTCGGCAGGAAGGCAGTGGTGCCATAAGGCCGATGCGCCGCACCGATCGCGGCAATCCCGTCGACGGTCGGTTCGTCGTTGAACAGCACGCCGCCGCCGCCATTGACCTGGGTATCGATGAAGCCGGGCATCAGCCATCCACCGTCAAGATCGATCGCCCCGGCGCTGGCGCGCTCCATGATCGCGACGATGACGCCGCCCTCGACGTCGATCGTCGCAGCGGACAGGATTCCGCGCGGCGTGACGATATTGCCGTTTACGAAAGCATAAGACGTCATAGCGTGCGGGTAACCTTGCTGAGATGGCTCGGCGCATCGGGATTGTACCCGCGCGCGCGCGAAAGCGCATCGGCCATGCGATAGAAGCTCTGGATCATCAGGATCGGCTCGATTGCGGGGTCGGCGGTAAGCGCGGGCGGGTCACCCGCCCCATCGGTGCGTGCGTCGGCCAGGCTGACACGCGCACCGCGCGCGGCAAAGTCCGCCGCAACCGCGCGAACGTCGTCGCCAATCACGTCGGAGGTGGCGAAGGCGATGATTGGAAAGCCGCTGCCAACGATCGCCATCGGGCCGTGGCGCACCTCGGCCGAACTGAAGGCTTCGGCGTGAAGCCCGCAGGTTTCCTTCAGCTTCAACGCCGCTTCCTGCGCGACCGCAAGGCCAAGCCCGCGCCCGATGACGAACAGGTTGGTCGCGTTCTGCAGGCTCGCGCCGACGCTGCCCCAGTCCAGCGCCCAGGACCGCGCGAGCGCATCGGGCAAGCCCGCGACGGCGCGGCGCAGCGTGTCGTCCTCGGCCCACTCCGCCACCAAGGCGGCAAGTGCTGCCAGCGATGCAATGTAGGATTTGGTCGCAGCGACCGACCGTTCGACCCCAGCCGAAAGCGCGATCACCGTATCGGCGGTGTCGGCGAGCGGGGAGGTGGCATCGTTGACCAACGCGACGACATGCGCGCCCGCCGCCTTTTGTGCGGCCACGGTGGCGAGCAAGTCCGGGCTGCGCCCGCTTTGCGAGATGGCGATGCACAGCGCATGGCCCTGTACGGCGGGCGCGGCATAGACCGAGGCGACCGACGGCGCGGCCGACGCCACCGGAATGCCGGTGCGCGTCTCGATCAGATATTTGCCATAAGTGGCGGCATGATCGGACGATCCGCGTGCGCAGGTTACGATAACGGCGGGCGGGGCGGCGCGCAGCTTCGCGCCGAGCGCGGCGAAGGCCGGTCCATTGGCGGCGAGCATGCGGGCGACGGCGGCACCGGCCTCCGCCGCTTCCTGAAACATCAGCGTTGGGCCCGAAATGGGCGAAGCGGTCATGGATATGGTATCGTGCATGGCTGGTCCGATTGCTATCTCAGCCGGGATAGGTTTTATATTGGTATTACTCAAGCCGCAAAATGCACCAGCTGCGCGAGCGCTGCGACGCGATCGACATCGGTATCGCCGTCCTGCGCCGCAACGAAGCCGAAGCGGCGTTCGTGGGCGTCCGGGGCGATCTCGCGGGTGCTGCGGCACGATGCGTGGAGTTCGGTGATGCCCGTCGCCAACAGCGCGGGCGCGGTTTCGACGCTTACCCCGCTTCCCGCGAGGATGATGATCCGCCCCGCCGCCTGCCGATGCAACGCGGCGAGCGTTGCCACGCCGTCGATCGCACGCGGCTGTCCGCCCGAGGTCAGGATGCGATCGAACCCCAAGGCCACTGCCTGCTCGAGCGCTGCAAGCGGATCGGGCACCAGATCGAAGGCACGGTGCAGGGTCAACGACAGCGCGGCACCGCGCTGCTGCCCGAGTGTGCGTGCGTGATCCACCCAGCGTGCGAGCACAGCGGTATCGAGCTGTCGGTCGGCGGCACTGGCCCCGATCACGACACCGGCGAGCCCGGCGTCGGCGGCGGCGCGAATGTCGTCGGCGATCAGCACCTGTTCTGCCGTGTCATACACGAACCCGCCCCCGCGGGGGCGGGCCAGCAAATGGACCGGCAGGGGGCCGGACGCGGCCGCGCGGATCAGCGAGCCCGGCGGGGTCAGCCCACCGACAGACAAGGCGGCGCACAATTCGATCCGGTCGGCCCCGCCACGGAGTGCCGCCTCCAGCCCCGCGACCGTTTCGACGCAGACTTCGAGCATGCCGCGTTTGGGTGTCACGCCTGGAATAGCGACGTTCCTTTATGCACCACGGTGCGGCCGACCATGTCGGTGACGGCATAGGTGAAGCCCGGCAACAGGCAGAACGCGCCGACATTGCCATGCGGATCGAGCGCCAGAAAGCCGACCTGGACGCCACGAATGGCGTCACCGCGCAGCTTGGCAATGTGCTTCACCACTTCCTCGCACGCCTCCTGCGGGGAACGTCCGGCGCGCATCGACGCGATTACGCGCGCGGTGCCCGCAATGCGTGTCACTTCCTCGCCCAGTCCGGTCGAGGTTGCGCCGCCAACGCCCGCTTCGACGAACAGCCCGCTGCCGACCTGGGGCGAATCGCCGACGCGGCCGCGCATCTTGAACGCCATGCCGGAGGTGGTGCACGCACCCGCCAGCCGTCCGCTGGCATCGCGCGCGAGCAAGCCGATCGTGTCATGGTCGAGCGCGCCGCCGGGCGTGCGGGTAATGCGGTTCTCGCTATTGGCTTCGGGTCGATAATTTGCGGTCTTGAGCCATTCGCGCCACGCCTTTTCGGATTCGGGCGTCAGCAATTTGCAATAAGGGAAGCCTTGATCCTTGGCGAAGCGCGTCGCGCCTTCGCCGACCAGCAGCGTGTGCGGGGTCTTTTCCATCACGCGGCGCGCGACCGAAATGGCGTGGATGGTATCTTCGAGTGCGGCGACCGCGCCGACGCGCCCGGCATCATCCATGATGACGGCGTCGAGCGTGACGTGACCGTCGCGGTCGGGATAGCCGCTATAGCCGACGGAATGGTTGTTCGGGTCCGCTTCAGGTACCATCGCCCCTGCTTCGACCGCATCGAGCAACGATCCGCCGCTCGCCAGCTTCGCATAGGCAGCGTCGTTTGCGGCCGCGCCAAAGTCCCAGGTCGAGACAATTTGCGCGGCAGGCCCGGACGTTACGTCGGCCAAGGCCTTGGCGGCGGGCAATGCGCCGGCGGCAACGCCCATCATGGCGAGCAAGGATCTTCTACTGGTCATGGTCACCCCGGTTCATTCTTTATGTACGATCATGACATGGACGCATAAAATGTCAAAATCGGTTTGGCTTGGTATCAATTAGGTATTGACGGTTTGCCAATTTGAATAGAACCTCTTGTCACGGTGCCGTAACGCAAAACGCGGGCGGCATGTGTAATTAGGGGAAATTTTCATGATGCTCCGTCACTCTGTATCCTTTGCTGCGCTGGGCGCGGCGCTGGCTTTCGCCGCGCCTGCGATGGCGCAGCAGGCCACCGCCGACGATCACGTCTCGAAACCGGATGCAGCCGATGCCACACCGGCCGACGGCGATATTCTGGTAACCGGGACGCGCATTTTGCGTCCAAACATCGCGTCGGCCGCGCCGATCACCACGGTGACCGCGCAGGACATCCGGGCGCAGTCGCCGACCAATATCGAAGAGGTGTTGAACCGCCTCCCGCAGATCGCGCCCGATAGCCAGCAAAATTACCAGGATTCGGACGGTCGCCAGCGCATCAAGCTGCGCAGCCTGGGTTTTGAGCGCACGCTGGTGCTGATCGACGGCAAGCGCCTGGGCACGCAAAACGGTGAGGATGCGGGGATCATTCCGGTCTCGCTGATCGATCGCGTCGACGTGCTGACCGGCGGTGCCTCGTCGGTCTATGGCTCGGACGCGGTTGCAGGCGTCGTCAACTTCGTTCTCAAGCCCGATTTCAAGGGCATCCGGATCGACGGCAATTACAATTTCTACAACCACCAGAACCGCGCGAACATCGTCACCCAGCAGGCGCAGGCATCGAGCTTCCCGACCAATACCGGGATGGTCAATGACGGTGGCCGTGCCGATGTGACGTTGACCGCCGGGACCTCGCTGTTTGACGACAAGCTGAAAGTGTCCGGCTTCGTCAATTATAAGCACCAGGATCTGGTGCCGTACGACGCGCGATCGACCTCGGCCTGCCAATTGGTGCAGACCGGCACCGATGGCCCGCTCAGCTGCTCGTTGTCGTCCTATTCGGTCAGCGGTTACATCTCGCCGCGCTCAGGGGCCAATAACGGGACGGCCTATGTCAACAATCCGGACGGCACGCGCAGCTTCGTTCCCTATGGCGCGGGTGCGGGCAATGCGGCCAACCCCTATGACGGCTATTCGTACCAGCGCGCGTTCACCCGCGTGAACGCCGGGGGCTTCGCGACGCTGAAGCTCTCGCCGGCGGCGGAAATTTACGGGTCGGGCATCTGGTTCCGGGATAAGTCGACCAACCGCTTCCCGACCCGCGTGTTTGCTGCCGCCAATTACGGGTCCGACCCGTATCAGGTGAACTGCAACAACCCGTTCCTGTCGGCGTCGCAAGCATCCGCGATTTGCGGGGCTGCGGCCGGAACCGCGACGCTCGCGCCGCTCGATGTGCGCTATCGTTTCAACGTGCCGTATCTGACCGATACCTATGTCAATAGCGGCATTCGCGCGACCGGCGGTGTTCGCGGCAAGATCGGCGATGCATGGACCTATGACGTTGGCGGCGTCTATGCGCGCAACCAGCAGGACTATATGCCCGCCTCGCTGCCGCAATTTGCCAACGTCAACCGCTCGCTCAACGTGGTCAACGTCAATGGCACGCCGACCTGCGCCTCGGTCGTCGATGGGACCGACAAGAATTGCGTCCCGTTCGATGCGTTCAAGGCGGGGAACAGCAACCAGGCGCTGGTCAACTATCTGTATAGCGGTCTCGCGGCCGAGAAGCAGACCACCGTTGGCATCCTGTACGATGTGCTCGCCAACGTGACCGGCGACCTCGGCAAATATGGCATCAAGTCACCCTTTGCCGAGCAGGGGCTCGCCTTTGCGGCGGGTGTGGAATATCGCGAGGATCGTCAGTTCTCGACCGCGAATGCGGCATTCCGGGCCGACAATGGCGGATCGGATGCCGACCTCCGCCAGCATGTCTGGGAAGGCAATATCGAGCTTCAGGCACCTTTGGTGCAGCACAAGCCCTTCATCGAAGAGCTTCAGGTGAATGCCGGCGGGCGTCTGTCCAAATACAGCTCCAACCCCGACAAATTCACGACGTGGAAGCTGGAAGGGTTGTACGCGCCGGTTCGCGACATCGTGTTCCGCGCCTCCTTCAACAAGGCGCAGCGCGCGCCGACCGTGGTCGAAGCGTATCAGGCCAGCAACATCAGCTATTCGCGTCAGGGTGGGTCGCAGAACGACTTCTGCGCACCCGTGCCGCGTCAGATTGCTGACCCTGCCAATCCGGGCAAGACCATCACCACCACCGCGCCGCTCGCGTCGAAGGAAGTGTGCCGCGCAACCGGCCTGTCCGATTCGCTCTATGGCAGCGCAACGCTGCTGTGCCCGAACGACCAGTGCACAGTCCGTTCGGGCGGTTTCACCGCTGCGCCGGAAACGGCCTATACCCAGACCTATGGCATCATCCTGAAGCCGCGCTTCGTCAAAGGGTTGGTGTTCTCGGTCGATCGCTATCGGATCAAGATCAACAACTCGCTCGGCTATAATGACGACAGCTATTATACCGATGGCTGCCTGCGTTCGAACGGCGATCCGTTCTTCTGCTCGGGCATCGTGCGCGCCGCCAATGGCACGCTCTATGCGGCGGCCGGCACCAATCCGACCAGCGGCTTCATCCGCGCCGGTACGACCAACTATTATTTCTCGATCGCGCGCGGTTGGGACTTCCAGTCGCAATATGCGCTGGGCCTGGGCAAGGTTGGCCGGATGGATCTGAGCTTCAACGGCTCGCTGACCACCTTCGCCGGTGGCCAGGATTCGCCGCTGCAGCCGGAGCGCAATTGCGCCGGTTATTACGGCAACGGCTGTGGCCAGTTGCTGCCGAAGTGGAGCCATGGGCTGCGCGCGACCTATGTAACGCCCGATGATGGCTTCAACGCCTCGTTCAACTGGCGCTATGTCGGGTCGCTCACCAGCGCCAACAATTCGGGCGATCCGGCGATCGGCGGCACGCCTGATCGGGTGCAGAAGACCTTCGGCTATATCGCTCCGGTCAGCTACTTCGATCTCGCGCTGACGTTCAACATTGCCAAGCGCTACAGCCTGCGCCTGATCGCGAACAACCTGCTCGACAAGGCCCCGCCGATCCTGGCGAATTCGTACAATATCAGCCTGGCGCGCAACAACACGATCCCGGCACGCTATGACAGCCTGGGTCGCAACCTCGCAGTTGGCTTCACGGCGAACTTCTGAACGATCTTTGGAGGGAGCACTGCAGTGCCCCCTCCGCCCTTTCGATCGATCACCCCAACCGTATCGCCAGCGCCGCAAGCGTCACCAGCAGGATCGGCGTCGTGAGCGTGATGCCTACCCGAAAATAATAGCCCCAGCCGATCCGCACGTCCTTCTGTCCAAGCACGTGCAGCCACAACAAGGTGGCGAGCGAACCGATCGGGGTAATCTTGGGCCCCAGATCGCAGCCGATGACGTTGGCGTAGATCATCGCTTGCCGGACCGCGCCGGTCGCGTGCGTGGCGTCGATCGACAGGGCACCGATCAGCACCGTCGGCAAATTGTTCATCACCGAAGAGAGCAGCGCGGCAAGGATGCCGGTGGCGAAGGTGGCTCCCCAAAGCCCGCTCTCCGCCGTGCGATCCAGGAGAAGCGCGAGCCCATTGGTCAGCCCGGCGTTTTTCAGCCCATAAACGACCAGATACATGCCGAGCGAGAAGACCACGATCTGCCACGGCGCGGTGCGGATCAACTGGCGGGTGTCAATGGTGCCGCCCCGCGCCGCGATACCGATCAACACCACCGCACCGACGGCAGCCGTCGCGCTGACCGGCACGCCGAGCGGTTCCAGCAGGAAGAATCCGACCAGTAGCAGCGCCAACACGCCCCACCCGGCGCGAAAGGTCGCGCGGTCGCTGATCGCGTCCCCGGGCGTGCGGAGCAGCGCGACATCGTAATCGGACGGGATGTCGCGCCGAAAGAACAGCAGGAGCACCGCGAGCGTCGCCGCGATCGCGGCCAGATCGACCGGCACCATCACCCACGCATAATCGGCAAAGCCCAGCTTGAAGACATCGGCCGAGACGATGTTGACGAGATTGGACACCACGAGCGGCACGCTGGCGGTATCAGCGATGAAGCCCGCCGCCATCACGAATGCCAGCGTCGCCTTGACGCCATAACCCAGCGCCCGCAGCATCGCGAGGACGATCGGGGTCAGGATGAGTGCGGCCCCATCATTGGCGAACAGCGCCGACACCGCCGCCCCCAACACCACCACCAGCACGAACAGCCCTTTGCCGTTGCCGCCGCCCCAGCGCGCGACGTGCAACGCCGCCCATTCGAAGAATCCCGCCGCATCGAGGATCAAGCTGATCAGGATGATCGCGACAAACGCCCCCGTCGCATTCCATACGATGTTCCACACCACCGGAATGTCGGCGAGACCGATGGTTCCGGTCGCAAGCGCGACGACCGCGCCCGCCGCCGCGCTCCACCCGATGCCGAGTCCGCGGGGTTGCCAGATGACGAGCGAAATCGTCGCGAGAAATATCAGAACGGCGATAAGCATCAGCCGACGCGCTGGCCGTGCGCGTCGATCACTTGCTCGCCATCTTCCTTGGCGAACGCACCGTGTTGCGGTGTCGGCAGCAAGTCCAGCACCCGTTCGGACGGGCGGCAAAGCGTCACGCCGAGCGGCGACACCACCAGCGGGCGGTTGATCAGGATCGGATGCGCGATCATCGCATCGACCAGCGCGGCGTCACTCAGGCTCTCATCGTCCAGGCCAAGCTCAGCATAGGGCGTACCTTTTTCGCGCAGCAAATCGCGCGGGCGCATTCCGGCGCGGTCGATTAACTGCTCGAGCAGCGCGCGCGATGGCGGCGTCTTGAGATATTCGACGACATGCGGCTCGATCCCGGCGTTGCGGATCATCGCCAGCGTGTTGCGCGACGTGCCGCAGGCCGGATTGTGATAGACGATGATATCGATGGCGATCGGGTCGGTCATACGTGTCCTTCCTCAGTACAACGGCTGCGCAGCACGGTGTCGGCCAGCTGCCCGCAAATCTCCGGATTGCCCCCGCAACAATCCTCCATGAGATATTCGAGCAAGGTCGCCATGCTGTCGTGCCGCGCGGAATAGATGACCGAACGCCCATCGCGGCGACTCGATACCAATTGCGCGTGCGACAGGATGTGGAGATTGGTCGACAAGCTGTTGGCCGGAACGTCCAGCCGACGCGCGATTTCGCCCGCCGCAAGCCCTTCGGGACTGGCCTGGACCAGCATGCGGAACACGCTGAGCCGCCCGGCATGGGCGAGCGCGGACAAAGCGGCGACAGCGTTCTCTATTTCCATAATTCCACTATAGTGGAACTATAGAGCAGTGCAAGGTCCTCCTAAGGGGTTCCGTCATCCGGGGCAGTGCCCGGATGACGGAGCGGATGCTCAGAAGCGTGCGCGAACACCGCCGTAAACGGTGCGACCCGGATTGGTGAAGCTGAACACGTCCTCATAATGCGCGTTGTTGAGATTCTCGATCCGCCCGAACAGCGTGAAATGCTTGGTCAGCTTCACGTCGCCATTGAGGTTGAGCAGCACATAATCGTGCAGCCGCACCGTGACCGGCACATAAGACGGATCGGTGAACGCCACGTCGCTGGTGTCGCCATTGTAGCGTGCCACGGCGGTCAAGCCGAAGCGATCGTGCGGCGCGCGCCAGCCGACCGCGACGCTGGCGATATGGCTCGGGCGGCGCACTTCCTCCACACCATTCTCGCGGGCGTGGAGATAGGTATAGGCCGCGTCGATCCGCCAGGCGGTGCCGATGCGGGCGTTGAGGAACGCCTCCACGCCGTGCTGGCGCGATTTGGTGGTGCGGTTGGCGGGCGTCGCGACGAAATTGGGCGCGGGGTAAGTGGTGTAGATTTCATCCGAGAGGCGGCTGTCGAAATAGGTCGCGCCGATCAGCACATGGCCGTCGACGAAACTCTGCTCGATCCCGGCTTCCCATCCCTCCGAGCGTTCCGGCTTCAGACCCGGATTGCCGATGAAGCGCCCGTCGCTATAGCCATAGAGTTCGTAAAAGCCCGGATTCTTCACGCCCGATCCGGCCGCTGCGCGAACCCGCGTTCCGCTGTCGAAGCGATAGCTGCCTTGCACGCGATAGGTTGTGGTGTCCTGAAACCGGTTGTTGAGGTCCTGCCGCAGCGACGCGCCGAACGCGGCATGCTCGCCGAGCGTCAGGTCATATTGTCCGACGATGCCGACATTGTCGACTTGCCGCCGCCCGGTGAAGGCAAAGCCGGTCGGATCGGTATTGCGATAGCGCTCGCGCTCGACATCGACCGCGACGGTCAATTGGTGACGGAGCGCGCCCTGGTTGAGCTTGAGCGTTGATTCGTACGAGCCCTTCAGCCGTTGGCCCGTGTCGCCATAGGTGCGCGCGGTCGCGCCATAGCCATTGCGTGTGGTGTCGGCGATTTGCCCGGTCAGCGCTTGCGTCCATTTGCCGTCGAGCAAATCGAGTTCGCCGCGCAGCAGGCCGTATATCGCTTCGTTGATGAAATGCGCGCCTGGCGTGTCGATCGTATAGCCAAAGGTCTTGCTGGCGGGGTTGCTGTCGCTGTCGTTGAAATCGGCTTGAGTGCGGGCATAGCGCGCAACGGCGGTGAGGCGCGCATTGGATGCGGGCGACCACGTCGATTTGAACGACACCGCGCCCGAGTCATTGCCAAGATTGCGCGTTCCCCCGCGCGCATTGGGCGTGCCGTCGGTCGTGTTGAGCGTGCCCGACAGCGCATAATCGAATGTGCCGGATACGCCCGCGATCCGAGCTGCCGAGTTGACCGTGCCGGACGAACCGCCTTCGATCCGCGCGCTGACACCCGGGGCCTCACGCCCGGTCAGCGTGATATATTGGATCACGCCACCGATCGCATCGGAGCCGTAGATCGAACTTTGCTGCCCGCGCAGCACTTCCACGCGCGCGACATCATCCGCGATCAGCGTGCCGAAATCGAATTCGCCGGCATAGGGGTCGGACACTTCGATCCCGTCGATCAGCACCAGCGTGTGGTTGGCCTCGGCCCCGCGCAGGCGGATCTGCGTCTGGCCGGGGATGCGGCTGACCGCAACGCCGGGCACATCGCGCAGGATGTCGGAAACGGTGCGGGTCTGGCGTTGGTCGAGCGCATCGGTATCGAGCACGGTGACCGAACCGCCAATCTGATCCGCACGCAGCGGGGTGACGGTGGAGCGGATGCCAGTGACGACGATGGCCGACTCGTCGTCGGTGGTTTGCGCGGGTGCCGGATCGGGGGCGACCTGAGCGAAGGCGGTGGCGGGGAGCAGCAGCGCGGCAAGCGCGGCCGAGGAAAGCAGAGTCTTCATGGCGTAAACGAGTCCCTTGGGCGTCGAGCGACAAGGACCGGGGCGTCCGCTGCGAACGGTCGGGACACGCCACCGGACGGACGCATAAGCGCCCGGCACCGCCCCCCGATGCGGCCCCAGCCGCACGTTCGTCGCTCAGACGAAAATCGTTTCGCGCCTGGCCAATCCCATGAGCCGGGCAAGAGCGACCCGCGCCGGTCGGTCTCCTGACTCACGGGTCATCGCACGATGCGCGCCTTCCCAGGTGGTCCGCCAAGGTGGCGGGCTTCCCCAGTGGCCGCGGAACGTTGGTTCCACATGCGCGTCATACTCGCCGCTTACAGTTGCAGGGACAGCTGCAGATTTGCACGGATCGTGCGCACTGCATTCCCGTTACCGGCGCGAATGCGCGATGGGTCCTGGAAAGGCCGCATCGCGCGAACCGGGGATAGGGCAGCGCGCGCAATAAACCAACCGCCTTTTGCGGGCTGCCAATTTACGAAAAAAGGGGCCCGGATCGCTCCGAGCCCCTTCTTTCTCCGTAAGAACCGGAGGTTTTAGTCGCGATCACCGGTCAGGAAGGCCGGCGCGAACTCGGGCGCGGGGCCGTCGTCATTGCCGCCCGAACGCTCTGCACGGGGTGCGCGCTCGCCGCCGCCATCGCGACGCGGGCCACGGCCACCGTCGCCATCACGGCGTGGGCCGCGATCACCACGGCCTTCGCCACGACCACCGCCATCGCCACGCGGGCCACGGCCGCCGTCACCATCGCGACGGGGCCCGCGCGGACCACGATCGCCACCTTCGCGCGGCTCACGCGCCGGGCGGGTGTCTTCGATCTCGGCACCGGTTTCCTGATCGACGACGCGCATCGACAGGCGGACCTTGCCGCGCGGATCGATCTCGAGGACCTTGACCTTGACGTCCTGGCCTTCCTTGAGGACGTCCGCGACCTTCTCGACGCGCTCGTTCTTGATTTCGGAGACGTGGACGAGGCCGTCCTTGCCACCCATGAAGTTCACGAACGCCCCGAAATCGACCAGGTTGACGACCTTGCCGTCATAGACCTTGCCGACTTCGGCTTCTTCGACGATGCCCTTGATCCACTTGATCGCAGCTTCGATCTGCGCGGTGTCGGACGAGCTGATCTTGATCAGGCCCTCATCATCGATGTCGACCTTGGCGCCGGTCTGCGCGACGATCTCGCGGATCACCTTGCCGCCGGTGCCAATCACTTCACGGATCTTGCTCTTGTCGATCTGCAGCGTTTCGATGCGCGGGGCATGTGCCGAGAGCTCGGTGCGGGTCGACGACAGCGCCTTGTTCATCTCACCCAGGATATGCGCGCGGCCTTCCTTGGCCTGCTCAAGCGCCTTGCGCATGATCTCTTCGGTGATGCCGGCGATCTTGATGTCCATCTGCATCGTGGTGATGCCGGCTTCGGTGCCGGCCACCTTGAAGTCCATGTCGCCCAGATGATCCTCGTCGCCGAGAATGTCCGAGAGAACCGCGAACTTCTTGCCTTCCAGGATCAGGCCCATGGCGATGCCCGAAACCGGGCGCTTCAGCGGCACACCGGCATCCATCATCGACAGCGAACCGCCGCACACCGTCGCCATCGACGACGAGCCGTTCGACTCGGTGATGTCCGACAGAACGCGGATCGTGTAGGGGAACTCGTCCTTCGACGGCAGCACCGGGTGCAGCGCGCGCCAGGCGAGCTTGCCATGGCCGACTTCACGACGGCCCGGCGCGCCGAAGCGGCCGACTTCACCGACCGAATAGGGCGGGAAGTTATAGTGCAGCATGAAGTTTTCGTAGGACAGGCCGGTCAGGCCGTCGATCATCTGCTCGGCGTCCTTGGTGCCGAGCGTGGTGGTGCAGATCGACTGCGTTTCACCACGGGTGAACAGCGCCGAGCCGTGCGCACGCGGCAGGAAGTGGACGATCGCTTCGATCGGGCGGATCTGCGTGGTGGTGCGGCCGTCGATGCGCTGGCCGTCCTTGAGGATCGCGCCACGGACGATTTCAGCTTCGAGCTTCTTGACGAGCTTCTGCGCGGCCATCTGGTCCTGCGGGGCGGCATCGGCAAAGGCTTCCTTGGCTTTGGCGCGCGCAGCGTTGAGCAGGTTCGAACGCTCGGACTTGTCGGTCACCTTATAGGCGGCGGCGATGTCCTTGCCGATCAGCTTCTTGAGCTTGTCCTTGGCAGCCGAGAGATCGGCCTGAGCGGCCATTTCCCACGGATCCTTGGCAGCCTGTTCGGCCAGATCGATGATGAGGTTGACGGCTTCGCGGCACGCTTTGTGCGCGAACTGCACGGCGCCGAGCATGACCTCTTCCGAAAGCTCCTTGGCTTCGGATTCGACCATCATCACGGCTTCGCCGGTCGCGGCGACGACGAGATCGAGATCGCCTTCCTTGACCTGGTCGAGCGTCGGGTTGAGCACATATTCGCCATCGACATAGCCGACGCGCGCTGCGCCGATCGGCCCCATGAAGGGCACGCCCGAAATGGTCAGAGCCGCCGAGGCGGCGACCATCGCGAGGATATCGGGCTCGTTTTCGCCATCATAGCTTAGCACCTGGCAGATCACGTTGATCTCGTTGTAGAACCCTTCGGGGAACAACGGGCGGATCGGGCGATCGATCAGGCGGCTGACCAGCGTTTCCTTTTCGGTCGCGCCGCGCTCACGCTTGAAGAAGCCACCGGGGATGCGGCCGGCAGCCGAATATTTTTCCTGATAGTGAACGGTCAGCGGGAAGAAATCCTGGCCTTCCTTCACCGATTTGGCGGCGGTCACGGCGCAGAGCACCACGGTTTCGCCGAGCGTTGCCATAACAGCGCCATTGGCCTGGCGCGCGACGCGGCCGGTTTCCAGCGTCAGCGTCTTGCCACCCCACTCGGTGGTCACGGTCTTGGTATCGAACATCTTTTTTCCTTCAACACCGCCGGCCGGATGCCGACGGGGCCACTGTGCGGGTTAATCCGACCCGCGCGGTTTGGAGCCTTTCGTGGCTCCCCTGCCATGCCGCCGGAGTGCGGAATGGCGAAAGAGGGACATATGAAAACGGCGCCGCGAGGGCGCCGTTTCCGTACTGGTCGCGTTACTTGCGCAGGCCCAGCTTAGCGATGAGGTCGGTATATCGCGCGCCGTCTTTGTGGCGGAGATAGTCGAGCAGCGAGCGCCGCTTGTTGACCATCATCAGCAGGCCGCGCCGCGAGTGATTGTCCTTCTTGTGGCCCTTGAAGTGCTCGGTCAGGTTGCGAATACGCTCGGTGAGGATCGCAATCTGGACTTCGGGGCTGCCGGTGTCGCCTTCGACGCGGCCATGTTCCTTGACGAGCGCATTCTTGCGCTCTGCAGTGATCGTCATATTCTTTCCTTCGACATCATCACAGGTTGAAACCGCGAATGACGCGGACCTCGCGGTCCTGAACCTCCACCAAAGCGACCGGACTTTCGTCCAGCGTCGCGAAGTATTGGCCATCATCTGCGGCGATCCCGATCAACACCCGCCCCTGTCGGAGCAGCCCTGCCTGATCGGGGGAGAGGGATAGAGCCGGGATGTCGTCCAGCCCCGCCCTCAACGGCAGGAGATTGTGTTCAAGGGTGCGCGCATTACCGAAATCGGCCAGTTTGTCCAGCGATATTGCATGGTCGAGCGTGAACGGGCCGGCCTTGGTGCGGCGGAGCATGGTGACATGACCAACTGTGCCGAGCGCCCGTGCGATGTCGCGCGCGAGGCTGCGGATATAGGTGCCTTTGGAGACGTGGGCGGTGAGGGTGATGGAGTCCAGCCGGCCTTCTCCGTCACCCCGGCCTTGTGCCGGGGTCCACCCATCCTCTCGGGCATCGGTCTGGGGCATGGTGGACCCCGGCACAAGGCCTGGGTGACGGCAGGAAAGGGCGTGCACCGTCACAGCCCGGCTTGCCAGCAGCACGGTTTCGCCAGCTCGCGCGAGATCATAGGCACGTTCGCCATCCACCTTGAGCGCTGAGTAAGCCGGCGGCACCTGCTCGATCGGGCCGGTGAAGTGCGGCAGCACCGCTTCGACCTCGGCGAGGGTGGGGCGCACCGCGCTCTCGGCAATCACCTTGCCCTCCAGATCGAGCGTGTCGGTCTCCACGCCGAACCCGATCGTGAAGTCATACACCTTGTCGCTGTCGAGCATCCGCCCGGCGAGTTTGGTCGCTTCGCCGAGCGCAATCGGCAGCACGCCGGTCGCCAGCGGATCGAGCGTGCCGCCATGCCCGACCTTGATGCCGCGCTTGCTCGCATCATACCCAGCGGCACGCAGCGCGCGCTTTACCGCCGATACCCCCTGGGTCGACCCGAGCCCCAAAGGCTTGTCGAGGATCAGCCAGCCATGCACGCCAGTCATGCCGCGCCTAGATTGGCGATGCCGAAGAAGAAGTCGGTGGCGGCCCCGGCAATGGGAGCGACGAAGCGGCGCACGATGTCCGCCTGCGGGCTGATCATCGGCAGGACGAACAACAGCACGATCAGCAGCGGAAAGCCGTAGCGCGCCAGTTTGGCATAGTGGATCGCGGCGGCGCGCGGCAGCAGGCCCTGCACGACATGCCCGCCATCGAACGGCGGCAGCGGGATCAGGTTGAAGATGCCGAGGAAGACGTTGACCTGCAGGAAATTGCCGAGGGTGTCGACTGCGAAGCGGGAAAGCGTGAAGGGCGGCACTGGCGCGGGAACGCCGTGCAGCAGGAATAAAAGGCCCGCCAGCGTCAGCGCGGTCAGCGTCGCCAGCACGAAATTGGTCGCCGGGCCTGCCAGCGCCACCAGCACCATGTCGCGGCGCGGGTTGCGCATCCGCCGTGCATCGACCGGCACCGGCTTGGCCCAGCCGAAGATCGGGGCGTGTGCGATCGCCAGCACCATCGGCAGCACCACGGTGCCGATCGGATCGACATGGCGCAGCGGGTTGAGCGTCAGGCGGCCCAGCCGTTCGGCGGTGTGATCACCGAACAGGCGCGCGACATAGCCATGCGCCACTTCGTGAAACACGATCGCGATGACGAGGGGAATGAGCCACACCGCGATGGTGTAGGGCAAATTGGGGTCGGTCATGGGGGTCCGTTCGAAATCAGGCGGCGGCGAGCGCTTCGCTGAAATGGCGACGGCATAGCGCAATGTACAGGTCGTTGCCGCCAATCTCGGTCTGCGCCCCCGCCGCGACCGCGCGGCCATCGGCCCCGACGCGCAAGTTCATCGTCGCCTTGCGCCCGCAGGCACAGACCGATTTGATTTCGATCAGCGAATCCGCAATCGCCAGCAGACGCGCCGAGCCTTCGAACAAATTACCCAGGAAATCGGTGCGCAGGCCATAAGCGAGCACGGGAATGCCGTGAAAGTCCGCCAGCGTGGCGAGCTGGTCGACCTGGGCGGCGGTGAGGAATTGCGCTTCATCGACCAAGACGCAGGCCGGTGGCGCTTCGCCTTCGCGCGTGACGACCGCGACCAGATCGGTATCGCGCTCGAACGCGATGGCATCGGCGGCAAGGCCGATGCGCGAGGTGATCGTCCCCGCCGCAAAGCGATCATCGATCGCGGCGGTGAGCAGCACGGTGCGCATGCCGCGTTCGCGATAGTTGAAATCGGCCTGCAACAGGTTGGTCGATTTGCCCGCGTTCATCGAGGCGTAGTAGAAATAGAGCTTGGCCATTAGGGGAGCATTTCGATGGGAACGGGCGTGTCTTGGCCAGCAGCCTTGGCAAGTCGGCGGTCGAACGTGACGAAGCCTTCGGCGGCGCCTGCGGCGGCGAGGTGCAGCATATCGGCCAAGTCTGCGCCGCTGGCGAAGCGCTCGATCACCCAACCGATACCCGGTGGTGCCTCGCGCAACGTTGGCAGGTCGATAAGCGTCGCCAGCGCCTCTCCGATTCGGGCGCGCGGCCATTTGTAACTCGACCGCAGCACCCATTCGGTTTCGAGCAATACGCTCGGCAATAACGCGAAATCTCGCGATAGCACGGCCTTTGCCATCGCGACCTGACGTGCATCGTCGTCGACGAGAATACGCACGACGATGTTCGTATCGACCGCGACAGTCAGATGTCTTCCTTGGATCGTGCCGCGAACATCGCATCGATGGCGCAGTCCATCTCCTCGATCGAGACCGGAGGCCCCTCCCATTTGGGCGCGATTTCGCGGAGATGCGCGAAAATCTCTTCCGTCGTGCGACCGCTTTTCTGCAATACCGGGCGCAGCAATACGCCGTTGCCTGCCCTCACCACGTCAAGCTTTTGCCCAGGAACAAGCCCGAGTGCATCCCGCATGTCCTTTGGGATGACGACTTGGCCTTTTCCCGAAAGAGTGGTTTGCGTGTTCATAGCGGTAAGATGCGTCTTACCGGCGCTGCTGTCAATCCTCGCCGCCCAAATCCCGCGCAACCTTGGGATCCCGCAGCAATTTGTCGATATGGCTGCCTTCGTCAAAGCTCTCGTCCGCTAGAAACTTGAGCTTGGCGGCGTATTTCATCTGAACGCGGGCGGCGACCTCGCGCTGCAGATAGGCGGTGTTGGTGCGCAGCGCTTTCAGCACCGCTTCCTCATCCTTGCCGAGCAAGGGCTTCATGAACACGGTTGCATGACGCAAATCAGGGGACATGCGGACTTCGGTGATCGTCACCGGATGCTTGGCCAGCGTCTCGTCATGCACATCGCCGCGCGCGAGGATGTCGCTCAGCGTGTGGCGCACTTGCTCGCCCACGCGGAGCAGGCGGACGGAGCGGGTTTCTGGGGTTTCGGTAGGGCGCATTTCTTACTCCTCCCTCTCCCCTCCGGGGAGAGGGTCGGGGAGAGGGGCTGTAAACGAAAACGAACGCTTCCGCTCGGCCCCTCTCCCGACTTCGCTTCGCTCGTCTGCCCTCTCCCCGGAGGGGAGAGGGAGAAGATTACAGCGTCCGTTCGCGCAGTTCGACTTCGAACGTCTCGAGGAAGTCGCCCGGCTTGATGTCGACGAAGTTCGACGTGAAGGTCACCCCGCACTCCAGACCGGCGCGGACCTCGGCCACGTCGTCCTTGAAGCGACGCAGCGAGGCGATTTCGCCCTGGTAGATGATGACATCGGCCCGGGTGATACGCGCCTTGAGCGCCTTGCGGATATTGCCTTCGGTGACCAGCAGACCAGCGGCCTTGCCGTGCTTGCCCGCCGAGAAGACCTCGCGGATTTCGGCGCGGCCGACGACCGTTTCGAACGCCTCGGGGCCAAGCTCGCCCGCCATGCCGGCGCGGATCTCGTCGATCAGGTCATAGATCACGTCGTAATATTTGAGCGCGACCTTCTGGCGTTCGGCGATTTCGCGCGCTTTGGCATTGGCGCGGACGTTGAAGCCGATGATCGGCGCGCCGCTGGCACCCGCCAGCGTCACGTCGCTCTCGGTGATGCCACCGACGCCCGAATGCAGCACGCGCGCCTTGATGAGATCAGTCGAGATCTTGTTGATCGACGACACGATCGCCTCGACCGACCCTTGCGTGTCGGCCTTGACCACCAAAGGATATTCGATCGCCTGCTTTTCCTTGAGCGCGCTGAACATCGATTCGAGGCTGGCGGGGCCACCCCCGGTGCGCTTGCTGGTCATCACGCCCTGGCGATATTCGGCAACTTCGCGCGCACGCGCTTCGTTTTCGACCACCGACAGCGGATCACCCGCACGCGGCACGCCCGACAGGCCGAGCACTTCGACTGGCATGGACGGGCCCGCTTCCTTGATCTGCATGCCCTTGTCATTGGTCATCGCGCGGACCTTGCCGCTCTCGGCACCGACGACAAAGATGTCGCCGACCTTGAGCGTGCCGCGGTTGACCAGGATCGTCGCGACCGGACCACGGCCCTTGTCGAGCTTCGCCTCGATCACGGTGCCCTCGGCCGCGCGATCTGGGTTGGCCTTCAACTCGAGCAGTTCAGCCTGAAGCTGGATCTTCTCTATCAGCTCATCAAGGCCGGTCTTCTTGAGCGCCGAGACTTCGACATCCTGCACGTCGCCCGACATTTCCTCGACCACGACTTCATATTGCAGCAGGGCTTCGCGCACCTTCTGCGGATTGGCGTCGTGCTTGTCGACCTTGTTGATCGCCACGATCATCGGCACGCCGGCCGCCTTGGTGTGGTTGATCGCCTCGACGGTCTGCGGCTTGATGCTATCGTCCGCTGCCACCACGAGCACGACGATGTCGGTCACATTGGCACCGCGCTGGCGCATCTCGGTAAAGGCTTCGTGGCCCGGCGTGTCGAGGAAGGTGATCTTCGACTTGTCCTTCAGCGTGACCTGATAGGCACCGATATGCTGGGTGATGCCACCGGCCTCGCCCTTCACGACATCGGTGCCGCGCAGCGCATCGAGCAGCGAGGTCTTGCCGTGGTCGACATGGCCCATGATCGTGACGACCGGCGGACGCGGACGCAGCGTGTCCTCGGGATCGGTATCGGTTTCGACCGCGATATCGATGTCCGAATCGCTGACGCGGACAATGTTGTGGCCGAATTCGGTGACCAGCAGCTCGGCCGTGTCCTGGTCGATCGTCTGCGTCATCGTGACGGGCATACCCATCTTGAACAGCGTCTTGACCAGATCCGCGCCCTTTTCCGCCATGCGGTTGGCGAGTTCCTGGACGGTGATCGCTTCGGGCACCACAACGTCGCGGATCTGCTTGGCCTGCGCTTCACGCGGGCCGCCCATCCGACGGTTTTCCTTCTCGCGCGCACGCTTCAGCGCGGCGAGCGAGCGGGCACGCGCGCCATCGCCATCGTTGAGCGCGCGGTTGACGGTCAGCTTGCCGCCGCGACGTTCGTCGCCCTTGCGGTCGCGCTGGCCTGGACGCGACGGCGCTTCGCTGGCGGGAGCCACAACACCGACGGCGGGGCGCTTGGCAGCACCGGCCGCGCTGCTGGTCGTGGGTGCAGGGGTTGCCTCGGCTGCGGGAGCAGGCGGGGGCGGCGGGGCCGGACGTGGACGCTCGGGGCGTGGCACCGGCGTGAACAGCCGCGGCGCGGGCAGCGATGGATCGAGCAGCAGGCCGAGCGGGCGCGGGGGCGCAGCTGGCGCGGGTGCCGGTGCTGGCGTGGCGACCGGAGCGGGCGCTGCTGCGACCGGAGCTGGAGCGGGTGCGGCTGCCACGGGCGCAGGTGTCGGCGCGACTGGCGTTGGCGCAGCCTCAACCGGGGTCGGGGCTTCCGCCACGGGGGCGACCGGCTCGGGTGCCGGTTGCGGCGCGGGATCGGGCGCGGCCGGGCTATCGGGCGCATCGCCGGCGCGGCGATTTTCCTCGGCGCGGCGACGCTCTTCGGCTTGCGCCTCGAGACGGTCGCGCTCTTCGCGGCGGCGCGTTTCTTCAAGCGCGTTCATGCGCGCTTCGTCGGCCTCACGCAGCAGCTTGGCTTGAAGCTCTTGACGCGACAGCAGCGAATTGCCCGGCGAAACCGGCGCGGGTGCCGGGCGCGGCGGCGGCGCGGGCGGGGCAGGCGGCGCGGCGACGGCGGGCGCGGCATCCTCGACAACGGCGGCCTCGACCGGCGCACCGCCGGGGCCGAGCACGCGGCGGCGCTTCACTTCGACCACGACGGTGTTCGACCGTCCGTGGCTGAAGCTCTGCTTGACCTTGCCGGTCTCGACCGTGCGCTTGAGCCCCAAGGGCTGACGCATTCCGAGTTTCGGCTTTTCGTTGTCGGTATCGCTCACTCAAATTCCTCGCATGTGTCTTCGTCAGCCGCAACGGGGGCGCCACGTCCCGCTGGGTTGGATATAAGCGCCGATGCGCCCTGCGATGGTGTTTCGCAAGACACGAGGGCGGGGTGGGGTCCGATAAAATGCAGCCAGCGTGTCAGCGTTTCGCTCACCCGCCGCGCCGCATCGCGCTCCGTTAGGCCGATATGTACCACATTCTGCCGCCCCAGGGCCACGGCCAATATGGTACGCGACACGGGAAGTGCCAACCCCCTGAGCGCACTGCCCTCTTCATCGTTGCCGATGCGCCACGCCTGGTCGAGCTTGCGGTTGCCATCGGTGCTGGCGTCGCTGGCATGCAGCAGCAAATGCAGCTTGCCCGAACGCGCCGCCGTTTCGATCTTTTCGGCACCGGTCAGCAAGTTTCCGGTGCGCGCTTCCAGCCCTAGCCGGTCGAGCGTCGCGCGTTCCAGCGCGGTCGCGATCATGGCGGGTAAATCGTCGGGAATCAGCCCCGGCCCTTTGAAGGCGCGGGCGAGTGCGCCTTTCAACTTGCCCTTGGCGATAGCGGTTTCCAGTTCGGCGCGCGTCACGCCGATCCATGCGCCGCGCCCGGGTGCCTTGGCGCGCACGTCGGGCAGCACATGCCCATCGGGCGACAGCGCAAGCCGCACCAACGCAGCGCGCGGTGCACGCTCGCCAAGCAGGATGCAGCGGCGGATGGCCCCGGTGGGATCGTCCGATTCGGGGCTCATGCTGCGGTACCCCATACGCCCGTCACCCCGGCCTTGTGCCGGGGTCCACCGTGGCACACATTCCGGGCCCGACGGATCAACGGCACAGTGGACCCCGGGACGAGCCCGGGGTGACGGAGGGCGGAAGGATGGCCAGAGAGCGCGAACCGTGCGTCTATATCCTGGCGAGCGGCTTCAATGCCCGCCTCTATGTCGGGGTGACGTCCAATCTGATCGGTCGCATCCTGCAGCACCGCGCCGGCACCTTTTACGGCTTTACCAAGCGTTACGCCATCAAGCGTCTCGTCTGGTATGACACCGCCGACACGATGGAGTCCGCCATCGCGACCGAGAAGCGCCTCAAGAAATGGCCGCGCGATTTCAAAAAGAACCTGATCGAACGCGATAACCCCCATTGGGACGATTTGGCCGTCGCTTTGGGTTTGCCTGCGCTTGGATAAGGTTCTTCCGTCACCCCGGCCCCCTCGACGAAGCTCGGGACAGGCTCGTGCCGGGGTCCACAGCGTAGCACGTCCCATGTCCCGCAGAGTATGAGGCCCGGTGGACCCCGGGACGAGCCCGGGGTGACGACGACGGCGTGTAACCGCTAGCGTGTCATTGCGAGGATTCCGCATGCGCGTCCTCCTGCGGTTTGGGTGCATCGCGGTCGGCGAGCAATTGCCCGCCCGCTCCGTAATTTTCCGGGCTCACTTCTTCGATCACGATCTGCACCGCAGCCGGGTTCTTGCCCAGCCGCGTAACCAGCGACTGGGTGACATCGGCAACGATGGCGGACTTCTGGTCCTTCGTGGCCGTGCCAGCAAGGCGGATGCTGACGAACGGCATCAGGCTTCGCTCGCCTCCGTCGTCTCGCCAGCGGTTTCCTCATCAGCGAACCAGTGCGCGCGCGCGGCCATGATGATCTCATTGCCCTGCGCTTCGCTCAGGCCATATTCGCCGAGCACGCCACCCTTGTCTTCGGCGCGCTTGGGCGCATCCTCGGCGCGGCGGCGCTGTTCCTGGCGCTTCTTCTGGATCAGCTCGTCGGTCGCCAGATCGGCGAGATCGTCGAGCGTCTTGATCCCGGCCTTGCCGAGCGTGACCAGCATCGCTTCGTTGAGGTGCGGCAGCGCGGCAAGATCGTCCTCGACGCCGAGCGCGCGGCGCTCTTCGCGATTGGCGGCTTCGCGGCGTTCGAGCGCTTCGGACGCGCGGCTCTGCAATTCGGCGGCGAGATCGTCGTCAAAGCCTTCGATCGACGCGATTTCGTCGACTTCGACATACGCGACTTCTTCCAGCGCGCCAAAGCCCTCGGCGACCAGCAGCTGGGCCAGCGTCTCGTCAACGTCCAATTCGGTCTGGAACATCTCGGTGCGCTCGGCGAATTCCTTCTGGCGCTTCTCGCTGGCATCGGCCTCGGTCAGGATGTCGATCGCCTTGCCGGTCAGCTGCGAGGCGAGGCGCACGTTCTGGCCGCGACGACCGATCGCGAGGCTGAGCTGATCGTCGGGGACGACGACTTCGATGCGGTCCTCTTCCTCGTCGATCACGACGCGCGACACGGAGGCTGGCTGCAGCGCGTTGACGACGAAGGTCGCGGTGTCGGGCGACCAGGGGATGATGTCGATCTTCTCGCCCTGCATTTCCTGCACGACCGCCTGGACGCGGCTGCCCTTCATGCCGACGCACGCGCCGACCGGATCGATCGACGAATCGTGGCTGATGACGCCGATTTTCGCGCGCGAACCCGGATCGCGGGCCGCCGCCTTGATCTCGATGATGCCATCGTAAATTTCGGGCACTTCCTGCGCGAACAGCTTCTTCATGAAGTCTGGATGCGCGCGGCTGAGGAAGATTTGCGGCCCGCGATTCTCGCGGCGCACGTTGAGGATCAGCGAACGGATGCGGTCGTTGACGCGCACCACTTCACGCGGGATTTGCTGGTCGCGGCGGATGACGCCCTCGGCGCGGCCAAGGTCGACGACGACATGGCCGAATTCGACGCGCTTGACGACGCCGGTGATGATCTCACCCATGCGGTCCTTGAACTCTTCAAACTGGCGCTCGCGCTCGGCGTCGCGGACCTTCTGGAAGATGACTTGCTTGGCCGCCTGCGCGGCGATGCGGCCGAACTCGATCGGGGGCAGCGGATCGACAATGTAATCGCCGACGACCGCGCCCTTTTGGAGCTTCTCGGCTTCCTTCAGGTTGACCTGCTTGAAATAGTCATCGACCGCCTCGACCACTTCGACGACGCGCCACAAGCGCAGATCGCCGGTGACGGGGTCGAGCTTCGCACGAATGTCATTCTCGGCACCGTAGCGGGCGCGGGCCGCGCGCTGGATCGCGTCTTCCATCGCTTCGATGACGATGCCCTTGTCGATCATCTTCTCGGTCGCGACGGCATTCGCAATGGCGATCAGCTCGGCGCGGTTGGCGGTAACGCCAGAGGTTCCTGCGGTGGCCATCAGTTCAGTCCTTCGTCTTCAGTGCCTTCGGGCACCAGTTCGTCTTCAATTTCTTCCGCACCGTCGAGTGACAGCGGCCGCGTGGCGGCGATCAGCGCGTCGGTCAGCAACAATTTGGCGGTGCCGACCTGCGCGAAGGTAATCTCCATCTCGCCATGCTTCTGCACGTAGATGGTGATGCGGTCGTCGGTCACGCCTTTCAGCAGCCCGGTCAGCACCTTGCGACCCTCGATCGGCGCGGCCAGCACGATTCGCGCTTCATGCCCGGCCCAGTCGGCGAAATCCTTCAGCCGGGTGAGCGGGCGATCGATGCCGGGGGAGGAGACTTCGAGGCGATATTCCTCGGTGATCGGATCGCGGCCCTCGGCCTCCAGTGCGTCGAGCACGTCCGAGATGCGGCGCGACAAATCGGCGCAATCCTCGATGGTGAGCTGGCGCGTGTCGGGGCGTTCGGCCATCACTTGCAGGGTCAGGTCGCCCTTGCCGCCGAACAGCTTCACGCGCACAAGATCGAAGCCGAGCGCAGCGGCTTCGGGGGCGATCAGCGCAGTCAGGTCGGGCGTGTCGGCCAAGATATGTCCCATGCAAAGGTCTTCGCTGCCGGAACCGGGTGGCTCCAGCCTCTTCACCTGGCGATGTAGAGAATAAGCGTCGTATAAGCGTGTGGAGCGACGCTGGCAAGCCGTCGCGGATGTCGCACTGTCGCGCAACGGAACAACTGAGGGGGGATGACGGTAGTGGTTTGGAAAAGCCGGAGAGTCCGCATGCTGTCGTCCCGTCTGCCGCTTGTTATCGCCTTTGTCGCTGCGACCGCCTGTTCGGCGCAACCGCAGCAGAGCGGAACCGCGCCGCCAGTGGCATCGCCCGGCGATCCGGCCACCCCGACTCCGTCCCCCAGTCCGCCGCCGGTGACCACGTTGCCCGACAATGCGCCCGATGCGACGGTGCCCAACGTTCCCGCGACCACCGGCCGCGCCAATCTCAGCGCGACCACGCCGCCCTTCGCCACGCAGAAGATCGGCCAGTTTGTCGAGCCGTTCGCGATTGCGATCCTGCCCGACGGATCGGCGCTGATCACCGAAAAGGCCGGCAAGCTCAAATGGCGTCGGGCCGACGGGACGGTCGCCGATATCAGCGGTGTGCCCAAGGTGCTGAACGAGGGGCAGGGGGGGCTGCTCGATATCGCGCTTGCGCCCGATTTCGCAACGAGCAAGCTGGTGTATATCAGTTACTCCGAACCGCGCACGGTTGGCAGCAGCCTGGCGCTGGCGCGCGCGCAGTTGAGCGGAACGGCGCTGTCGAACGTGCAGGTGCTGTGGCGCGCGGGGTCGGATGGGGTCGGCGGGCAGTTCGGGGCCAATATCCTGTTCGCGCCCGACGGCCAGTCGCTATATCTGTCGTCGGGCGAGCGGCAGCGCTTCACCCCGGCGCAGGACCCCGAGCAGCGATTGGGCAAGATCCTGCGCCTGACGCTCGACGGCAAGCCATGGCCGGGCAATCCCGAGTATAAAGCGGGCGGCGCGCGCGCCGAGACGTGGAGCACCGGGCACCGCAACCCTTATGGCATGGTGTTCACCGCCGATGGCCATTTATGGGAAGAGGAGATGGGGCCGCAGGGGGGCGACGAGCTCAACCTGATCCTGCCTGGGCGCAATTACGGCTGGCCGATCGTCTCCAATGGCGACAATTACAGCGGGAAGATGATCCCCGATCACCCCAGCCGCCCCGATCTGGAAGCGCCCAAATTGTGGTGGAACCCATCCATCTCACCGGGCGGGATGATCGTCTATTCGGGCGCGCTGTTCCCGCAATATCGCGGCAATTTGCTGATCGGGGCGTTGTCGGGCGAGGCGCTGATCCGCGTCTCAGTGTCGGGCGACACCGCCAAGGCGGAGGAGCAATGGGCGATGGGCGCGCGCATTCGCGACGTCGCCCAGGCACCCGACGGCGCAATCTGGGTGCTGGAAGATGATGGGGCCTTGGTGCGACTTACGCCGAAGGGGTGAGCGTCGCGCCCCAGGTCGATCAGGGGCGCACGATCAGATAGTTCATGCGCGCCGCCGCGATCGGCTTGTCGGCATCGTCCTGCCACGCGGTCGCCTCGACATTGGCGACGCGGCCGCCAAGCCGAGTGACCGATCCTTGCGCAAAGGTCGGCTTTTCGCGCCCGCCGCGCATATAATCGACCGTCACGTTGATCGGCTTTATCTGGCCGCCGCCATCTTCGGCCAATGCGCAGCGCAGAGCCACGATCGCGGCCATTTCGAGCAATCCGCCAATCGCGCCGCCATGCAAATAGCCCGGTCGCCCGAGCAGGGTGTCGGCACTCGGCATCAGCAACAGCGTGGGGTCCGCCGCATCGGCCAATGTGATTCCGAGCAGTTCGGCATAGGGTGGCAGCATCATGCGCGCTCCGCCGGGGCGTCGGTGAACATGAAGGTGCCCGCGACATGCGCCAGCGGATCGGCCGGATCCCCATCATGCGCCTGCCCGCGCACGAATGAGATCGAACGCGTTATGCGGTAGCATTCGCCGCGTCCGAACACCGTTTTGCCCGGTGTCGCGGGGCGCAGATAATCGATCCGCAAATCGAGCGTTGCGTGCGGCCGGAACTGGCCGAGTCGCGTCCACACTGCCAGGCTGGTCGCCATGTCCATCATCGTCAGGATCGGCCCGGAGGCGAGCACGCCGCTATCGGGGTCGCCGACCAAGGCCGCTTGATAAGGAAGCTGCAGTTCGACCCAATCGGGGCCGTGCGCGTGATAGCTGAGCTTCAGCAATCCGCCATGCCCGCCCACGCCGTGGCGGATGAAGCGCTGAGGATCGAACGGCGGCAAGGTCTCTGGCGTCATCGTGCTTGCGATGTACTGCAATGCAGCACCAGCGCAAGCGTGTTGGTGGACGCGCGGCACTACCGTGGGCAGGCTGCGGCCGCGCAATATTACAGCGAATTAACTCCGCGAAGGCTTTGTCGCGCGCGTAGCATCCATGGGCCCGGAGGATCGGGTGCAAGGTGGGTGGCAAATTAGGGAGACGCGCGATGGATATCTTTAACATCGACATCAATCAGATCGTCGATCTTGGGACGCAAATTGGCACCAGCGGAGCGATTCGTAGCCTCGAATTGGTTGGCGATGACGTGTTTGATTACATTATCGGCGTCGCGATCCTGATCTACGAAATCTACCCAAATGGCTGAGCGCAGTGCGCTTGATGCGGCGGCGGCGCGGTCTTTTGCCGCCGCCGCCCGTTTTCGGGCGAGCGAGCCGTATCGTGCGCTGGAAGCCGCGTTTGCCGGGAATGCGGTGGAGGATGCCGCCGCCATCGTGTTGGCCGATGCGGAGTGGGTCGGCGCGCTGATCGCGCCGCTGGTCGCCGCACTGGCCGACGATCCATGGTTCGAGCCGCCCTTTCGCGTTGCCCGTGATGGTCTGCGGATCGGGGCGGTGCTGTTCGAAAACCCCGCAGTTTCGATTGCGGCAACGGTGTTGTCGGCGGATGCGCTTTCGGCGGCACCGCGGCCGCAAACCGTGGTGGTGCCGGGGCGCTTGACCTTGACGCGGTATGTCCGCGCCGGAAATGCGCGGCTGCGATTATGGGATGCCGAGCCGATGGGGGAGGACTTTTCGGCAGAGACGGCGCGGCCTTGCCGCCCAGCGCCCGACCTTGTGCTGCGCGATGGCGCGGTGGTGCGGCTGGACGGGCGCACGCGCGGCCATTTGATCGAGTCCGCGCAGGGCGATGTGGTGACGCTAAACGCGACGATTCGCGCGGCGACCGCTCCCTATGCGCGCGAATATGCGATCGGCAGCGGGGCATTGGTGCGCATCGCGACCAATGATGATCGCGCGGCGCGCACGCAGATGCTGCTGGCCTATCTTCGCGTGACGCAACGCCCCGGCGCGCAGCAGCGCTTCGCCGCCGCGACGCGCGACCCGGCATTCTTCCTGCGGTGGGGCGCGATGCGCGAGTGGCTGGCGACCGACACCCGCGCGGCGTTGCCACGCTTGCGCGAAATGGCGGAGGCGGACCCCAATGCCGAGGTGCGCGCGGCGGCGCGCGCGACGCTGGCGCTGGTTGAACACCGGATCGCCGCCTGATGCCGCGCGTGCTCGACCCCGGCAGTGGCGACGCGATCGGCCTTGATGATTTGGTCGCGGCGCTCGACGCGACACCGTTCGACGCGCGCGACGAGGATTCGCTGGCAGCGCTGGGTCCGCTTTTGGCGCGGCTTGGGCGCAACCGCGATTTTCTGGCGGATCTGGTGATTGCCGAGTTGGAGGACCGCTGTTCGGGACAATCGAGCGGCAATACCTATGGCGCGCAGGTGTTCCTGTTGCGGCCGGCCAATGGCCGCTATGTGCTGCGCGCCAATTTCTGGCCGGCCCGCAACGATACCGTGGTGCGCGCGAGCGGCACTGCGCCGTTCTTCTACGATCTGCCGCACGACCATAATTTCTCGTTCCTGACGGTGGGCTATCAGGGACCGGGCTATTGGAGCGACTATTACGATTATGACGTCGATGCCGTGACGGGGTTGCCCGGCGAAAGCGCGGACTTGCGCTTCGTCGAGCGGTCGCGGCTCGAGCCGGGCAAGGTGTTGCTGTATCGCGCGCGGCGCGATGTTCACCGGCAATTGCCGCCCGACAGTCTGTCGGTATCGCTCAATATCCTTGCTTATGATCGTGCGCAGCCATGGTGCGACCAGTTCCGTTTCGATGTAGAAGCGGGCACGATCGCGGAAGGACTGACCACCGCGCCTTCGGAAGCGTTGGTTGCGCTGGCGGTGCATTATGCGGGGGAAGCGGGTCTGGCCTTGACCGAAGACCTGGCCAAGCGCCACCCGGCACCGCGCATGCGGGTCACCGCGCTGCGCGCGCTGGCGTCGCGCGAGCCCGGCGTGGCGGAGCGTCACGCGGTCTGGGCTCACGGGTTGGACGACCCCGACGCTTATGTGGCGGGCTATGCGCGACGGGCGCTATTTGGTCCAAATCGGATTTAAAGCACAGCATTTGCACATTTGGCCGCTGCTAAACAGATGCGGTGGAACCCGTTCTGGCCCTGGGCCCGCTCCGTCCCGGACTCGGTGTGGAGGCCGCAAAGCGCGGCCTTCGCTTCGTGCCCGACGGGTCGTCCGCGCGCGCCGGGGTGCGGTTCTTCCGTGGGGCGGTCGGTGTCGCCGATATTCCGATGCTCGAGGTGGTCGCGGGCGACGACGCGGCGGTCGCGGCGGCGATCGATGCGGGGGCCGATGATGCGGTTGCGGCATCCGCCAGCGACGCGCTGATCGCGGCGCGGCTGGCGGCGCTGGTGCGACGGAATTCGGGGCGGCTTCGGCTCGGCGCGCTGGACATCGACCGGGTTGAGCGCCGCGTGTTGCGCTCGGGGCGGGCGCTCGATTTGTTGCCGCGCGAATATCGCTTGCTGCTGCATCTGGCGGAGCGAGCGGGGCAAGTGGTGCCGCATGACGAATTGCGCCGCGCGGTGTGGGGGTTAAACTTTCACCCCGGCACCAATGTCGTTGCGGTGCATGTCTCGCGGCTGCGCGCCAAGCTCGATCGCGGTTTTGCGGCACCGTTGCTGCACACCGAGAAGGGGCTCGGCTATCGGCTTGCGGTCCCGGAAAGCGCGGTATAGCTTCACGTTGCAAAACGAAACCAAATAGCCGGTGAGAGGGCCCTGATATGTCGCACCCGAGCGTTCACGCGCGGACCGATCCCGCGAAGCCTGCGCTGATCGTGGCGGAAACGGGGGAGACGATCAGCTTCGCCGAGCTTGATCGCCGCTCGAACCGCGCTGCACAGCTGTTTCGTGCGCGCGGGTTGAAGGCGGGCGACACCATCGCTTTGTGTCTGGAGAACACGCCCGAATTTTACGATATTGCGTGGGGGGCGCAGCGCGCCGGTTTGTTCTTCGTCTGCATCTCGACCAAGCTCACCGCGCCCGAGATCGACTATATCCTGCGCGATTCGGGGGCGTCGCTGGTGGTCGCCTCGGCAAGCCAGGGTGCGGCGGTGTCGGCGGTGGCCGTCGACATCGTGCGCTTCGTGATCGGGGGCGCGCTGGCGGGGTGGGAGGCGTGGGAACCCGCCGTCGCCGCCATGCCCGACACGCCGATCGCCGATGAGCGCGCCGGCATCGACATGCTCTATTCCTCGGGCACCACCGGTCGCCCCAAGGGCGTGCGCGTCGCCTTGCCCGAAGACCCTGACATTGCGGGCGCGACCGTGCTCGAAATGCTCGCGCGCGGGCTGTATGGCCTTGGCCCCGACAGCCTCTATCTCAGCCCCGCGCCGCTTTATCATGCCGCCCCGTTGCGCTGGTCGATGACGGTGCAGCGCCTCGGCGGCACGGTGGTGATGATGGAGCATTTCGACCCCGAACGCGCGCTCGCCGCGATCGAGCGCTACCACATCAACGCCAGCCAATGGGTGCCGACGCATTTCGTGCGGATGCTGAAGCTCGATGACGCCACGCGCGCGCGCTATGACCTGTCGAGCCTCAAGGTCGCGATCCATGCCGCCGCGCCGTGCCCGGTGCCAGTGAAGGAAGCGATGATCGCCTGGTGGGGGCCGGTGCTGTACGAATATTATGCTGGATCGGAGGGCAATGGCCTGACCACCATCGCGTCGCCCGAATGGCTGACGCACAAGGGTTCGGTCGGCAAGGCGGCGTATGGCGTGCTGCACATCTGTGATGAGCAAGGCGAGGACTTGCCGCCCGGTGCCGAGGGGCTGGTCTATTTCGAAGGCGGCGGCGCGTTCGAATATCATAATGATCCCGCCAAGACCGCCGAGGCGCGCAATGCGCGCGGCTGGTCGACGCTCGGCGATATCGGGCGGATGGATGCGGACGGGTATCTCTACCTCACCGACCGCAAGAGCTTCATGATCATCTCTGGCGGCGTGAACATTTATCCACAGGAAATCGAGAACCGGCTGATCACGCATCCGCGCGTTGCCGATGTCGCGGTGATCGGCGGGCCGTGCCCCGAAATGGGCGAGCGCGTCGTCGCGGTGGTGCAGCCGGTCGACATGGCCGAAGCGGGCGAGGCGTTGGCGGCGGAACTGACCGCCTGGTGCCGCGCCGAACTGTCGGGCGTAAAAACCCCGCGCCAGATCGATTTCGCGGCGGAATTGCCGCGCCATGCCACCGGAAAATTGTACAAAAGGCTGCTTCGCGACCGTTATTGGGGCGAAACCGGGAGTAAGATCGTATGAACGAGCGCGTATCCACCACCATCGAGCACCACGTCGCCGACGTGCGGCTGACCCGCTCCGACAAGATGAACGCGATTGACCCGGCGATGTTCGAGGGCATGGGCAAGGCGATCGACGCGCTCGCGCCCCGCAAGGATGTGCGCGCGGTGGTGTTGTCGGGCGAGGGCAAGGCGTTTTGCGCGGGGCTCGACATGACCAGCATGGCGGGCGGTGGATCGGGCCTGTCGCGCGTCGATCGCAACGCGCAGGGCGCGATCCTGCCGCAGCATGTGACGTGGGGCTGGCGCAACCTGCCGGTGCCGGTGATCGCGGCGGTGCATGGCGTCGCCTTTGGCGGGGGCTTTCAGATCATGTCGGGCGCGGACATCCGCATCGCGGCACCGGGCACGCGCTTTGCGATCCGCGAACTCTATTGGGGGCTGGTGCCGGACATGGCGGGCTTCCCGATCTGGCGCGGGCTGGTGCGCGACGACGTGCTGCGCGAGTTGATCTATACCGCGCGCGAATTCGATGCCGAGGAAGCGCTGCACCACGGCTTCATCACGCGCATTGCCGAGGATCCGCACGCCGCGGCGATGGCGCTGGCGCACGATATTGCCGCCAAGAGCCCCAATGCCATCCGCGGCGCCAAGCGCCTGTGCAACATGGCGTTCGATGCCGATCCGCTGGCGATGCTGGAGGCCGAAACCGCCGAGCAGATCGCGGTGATCGGCCACCCGCCGATGATGGAGCAAGTCGCCGCCAACATCCAGAAGCGCCCGGCTGTGTTCCACGACGCGGATTGAGCGGCGGGGTTACGCCCGAATGCGGTGCGCCTCCAGTCCGGCGCGAAATCCCGGGGGCAGTTCGGTCAGGCCGCCGCTGGCGCTCATCACCAGCACCACGTCGGCGGTCGCGATGCATTCGCCCTTTTGGAAGGCAGCGGCGAGGATGCTCCAGCTCCGTTTGCCGATCTCGCCAATGCCGCTGGCGATTTCGACATCGTCGGGGAAAAAGCCCTCGCCGAGATAATTGATCTCGAGCTTGGCGACGAGCCAGCGATGGCCCGACCATCCGGTCAAGTTCATCGCGCGGTTGAAGCGCACGCGCCCGCTTTCGAACAGGCCGGCCATCGCGACATTGTTGATATGCCCGAGCACGTCGAGATCCTGGAAGCGCGTCTGGATCGTCTCGCGGTGCGGATAGGTGGCGGAATCGAGGCGATAGGGGGCGGGGCGGGACATGAAGGTTCCTTATTCCCCTCCCGCTTGCGGGAGGGGTTAGGGGA